>Ga0208851_1000049_pt1 | contig 49578 bp, 42 predicted proteins | sample NGESurshal092012_FD_184481 | JGI IMG/M metagenome (GOLD analysis project Ga0208851, IMG submission 184481) | Arctic peat soil microbial communities from Barrow, Alaska - NGEE Surface sample 415-2 shallow-092012 (SPAdes) | ecosystem: Environmental > Terrestrial > Soil > Wetlands > Peat ... | reverse complement strand
GATGTTGCAGCCGATGCACTCGCGGATGCGGTCGGCATTCCCCTCGAGGATCTTTCGCGGCAGGTGCGGGTCGGCGATCGACGGGCGGGCAGCACCGATGAGGTCGAGGACGCCACGGCGCACGGCCGAGACCATCGCGTCCGGCGAGGTGTAGCGACCGACGCCGACCACGGGCTTGCTCGTCAACGACTTCACGAAGGAGATGTACGGCTCCTGATGGCCCTCGGCGGCGAACCGCGACGTGGCGGAGTCGTTGCTCCAGCCCGACACGTTGACGTCCCAGAGGTCCGGCAGCTCGGCGAGCATCCCGACGATCTCGGTCGCCTCGCCGTCGTGGGTGATGCCCTCCGGGCCGAGCAGCTCGTCGACGGCGAGGCGCACCGCGACGGCGCAGTCGTCGCCGACGGCGTCGCGGGTGTCCTCGATGATCTCGCGCAGGAAGCGCACGCGGTTGACGAGGCTGCCGCCGTACTCGTCGGTGCGGTCGTTGTGACGACGCGAGAGCATCTGCATCGGCAGCGTCAGGCCGTGCGCGGCGTAGCAGTAGACGATGTCGAAGCCGGCGTCGCGCGCGCGCAGCGCGGCGTTGCGGTGCCAGCGGCGCACGTCGGCGATGTCGCGCTTGGTCATGGCGCGGGTCTGCCGCGGCTCGAAGCCGCCTCCGCCGAGGACTCCCTCGGACCGGGGCCCGATCGGGGTCAGGCGCGAGTAGTCGTTCGCGGAGTCGAGCCCCGCGTGGGTGAGCTCGATGCCGGCGAGCGCACCGTGCTCGTGCACGGCGTCGGTCATGAGCCGCAGCCCGGGGACGTCCGCGTCGTCCCACAGGCGGCCCTCGACGTAGGGCGACAGGTCACTCGTGGGGTGGATCTCCACCTCCTCGGTGCAGACCACGCCCCAGCCGCCCTCGGCCTTGATGCCGCGCATCGCCGCGAGCGCCGCGGGCCTCAGGTGGCCGAGGCCGTTGCAGTGCGGCACCTGGTAGAAGCGGTTGGGTGCGACCTTCGGACCGATGCGCACCGGCTCGAAGAGCACGTCGTAGTCGCCCACCTGGCGATCCTGGCACGCGACGGGTCAGGAGCGGTCGAACGCCGGTCCGAAGAAGGAGACCTGGCCGTCCTTGATCAGGTAGACCGACCACTCGGGCAGGTGGGCGAACCACGCTGCCGCGCCGGGACCCTCGACCAGGGCCGCGGTCGCCAGCGCGTCGGCGAGCCCGGCGTCCGGACCGACGACGGTCGCGGAGTCGTAGTAGACCTCGGTGTTGCCCGTGCGCGGGTTCGCGATGTGGCGTCCGCGCTCGTAGAGCCCGCTGGTCGCGATCGCGCCGTCGCCGACGTGCACGACCTCGACGATCTGCTGGGTGTCGTAGGGGTTGATGATCCCGATCGCCCACGCCTCACCGTCGGCCTGCTGCCCACGGCAGGCGATGTCGCCGGAGGCGTTGACGCACACGTTGCGCACGCCGGCGCGGACGAAGCGGTCCGCGAGCTGCCCGGCCGCCCAGCCCTTCACGTAGCCCGACGGGTCGACGCCGCCCTTCACGGCCCACGGGTCGAACGCGCCCCGGGTGAGGGCCTTGGCGTAGCGGCAGGCCTCGAGGACCTCCTGCACGACCGTCGGCGTGCGGAACAACGGGATGAGGCCGTTGCGGTACATCGTGATCGGCGTGTCCACGCGGTACGTCGAGAACCACGCGTCGACCTGGTGCAGGTAGGCGACGCCATCCGCGATCAGGGCGTCGACGTCGTCGGGCAGCGACTCGCCGCGCACGTCGATCGTGACGTGCGTGCCCCAGACCGCCTCGACGTGGACCCGCTGCGCCCAGCTGCCAGGCCCGGCGTAGCTGATGGTCGCCTCGGTCGCGGCCGACATCTAGAGGCCGGCCATCGACATCGCCGACTGCAACGAGGTCTTCCACGACTCCCAGGTGAGCGTCGCGCCCGACACGTTGGCGATGCTCGCGCCCTGCGCCGCCATCGTCTCGGACTTCAGGACCGGGATCGAGAAGTCGGAGTACGGCTGCGAGTCGCCGTCTGGGTAGACGACCGGCCACACGGCGATGATCTTGCCGGCCTGGACGCGGATGCCGACCTGCACCTTGCCGTACTTGTGCGTCTGCAGGCTGCCGACGTAGTCCTTCGGACCCGCGGGCGGTGCTGCCTTCGTCGGCGTCGGGGTCGGCTTGGGCGCCGCCGCCTTCGTCGGTGCGGGCGTGGGCTTGGCCACCGGTGCCACCACGGGTGCGGCCGCCTTGGTGGGGGCGGCGGCGGGCGTGGCCGCTGCCTTCGTCGGGGCGGCCGCAGGGGCGGCGGCCCTGGTCGGTGCCGCGCTGCTCGCCGCGGGTGCGGCCGCCGCCGTGGTGGCCGCGGGTGCCGCGGCCGCCGTCGCACCGGTGGCCCCGGAGCCCCCGGTGGAACCGGTGGCGCCCGCGTCCGCGGTGGGGGCTGCGGTCGTGGGGTCGGTCGAGCCGAGCGGCGGCGGACCGCCGAGGCCCGCGCCGCCGGTCCCGGCAGCGGCCGCGACCGGGATCGTGTCGCCGCCCGAGTAGGTCAGCACCGCCACGAGGCCGGCCAGGGTCCCGGAGGACACGAGGATCGCGCGCTTCATGACGTACTCCACTCGGTGCGGGGACGGGACGGAGGTGCGGGGCGCTCAGAAGGAGAAGGCTTCATGGTGGATCCGGTGGTCGGGGACGCCGGCGTCGCGAACGGCGTCCAGGACGCCGTCGGTGAACGCCGCGGGTCCGCAGACGAAGACGTCGGTGCCCGCGAGCCCAGGGACCAGGCGAGCGAGGTAGTCGGCCGTGAGCGGGTGGAGGTGGCGCGGACCCTGCAGGTAGTGCAGGCGCCAGCCGCGGGCGGTGACGAGCTCCTCGAGCTCGGCGCGCAGCGGCGCCGACGTCGCCTCCGGGACGCGGTAGACGATCGTCGCGGCCGTCCCGTGCGGCAGGTCCTCGAGCACGGCCCGGATCGGCGTTACACCCACACCGGCCGCGAACGCGGCGATCGACTCGCCGTGGCGGTGGCCGGCGGTGAACACGCCGTACGGTCCCTCGGCGATCACCCGGGTGCCGACGCGCAGCCGGCGCAGCATGGCCGACTGGTCGCCCAGGTTCTTGACGGTGATGCGAAGCCACGAGTGGTTGGGCGACGCGGAGAGCGAGTACGGGTGCGCCTGCCACCACCACTCGCGCGTCGCGAACCGCCACTGGAAGAACTGGCCGCCACGTGCCTTGATCAGGTCGAGGTCGACGCCGGAGATGTAGACCGACACCACGCCGTCGGACTCGGGGACGACCGCCGCGACCCGCAGGTCGTGCTTGCGGGAGAACGACAGCGGCAGGATCACGCGTGCCACGAGGATGGTCGAGAAGACGACGAGGTAGAGACCGGTCCAGAAGTAGCGCTGGAAGGGGTGCGCGATGAACATCGGGCCGAGCGCGACCTGGTGGCCGAACGAGAGCGCGACCGCGAGGTAGAAGTACAGGTGCGTGACCCACCAGGTCTCGTAGCGCATCCGCATCCGGATCCTGCGGTAGGACAGGACGCTGACCCCCATCATGAGCACGAACGCAGCGGCCGCGGGCATCATCCACGCGGACTTCGTGATGAGCGACCAGAGCTGGCCGAGCAGCGAGTGGTCCTCGGCCTGGGCGTAGCTGATCGTGGTGAAGACGAAGTGGCCGAGGATCAGGGAGATCGAGTACGGCGCGACCTTGCGGTGCAGCGCGACCATGCGGTCGTGCCCGAGCTCGCGCTCGAGCCACGGCAGCCGCGACACCACCAGCATGAGCATCAGGCACAGGTAGGTGCCCACGAGGGCCGAGATGGTCCCGACGGCGAGCATCTTGCCGCCCGGCAGGTCGAGGCCGCCCTTCACGGCGTAGACGCCGATCCCGAGGGAGATGCCCAGGCCGATGCCGGCGACGGTGATCGCGATGTCGCCGCGGTGCCGGGTCCTCCCACGGGCGGCGACCCCGTGACGGATGTGCGGACGGTGGGTCCCCCTGTGCAGGTCCGGGCTCGCCACGTAGGCGGTGGGCGCGGGCTCGACGACCGGTGCCGGCTCGTGCAGCGGGGGCATGCTGACCGGCGGGGTGGTGGGCGGCGGCAGCAGGGTCGGCACGGCGTCCGGCGACGGCAGGTAGACCGGGTGCAGGTTGGCGGGAGCGCCCGTGAAGTCGGCGCCCTCGACGAAGGCGTGGCGACCCGATCCCACGCCGGTGTACGGGTCGTGCCCGTTGTTGCCGGTCATCGGCCCGACGCCGTCAGCGCGGACTGCAGGGAGCCGGTGTAGGCGGCGAGGGTCAGCGTGGCGCCGGACACCTTGGAGATCGACGCGGAGTTCGCGGCGAGCGCCTTGGTGTCGTACTGCGGGATGGCCGTGCTGTTGATCTTCACGGTCTCGGACCCGTCGTTGGAGACCAGCGTCCCCTTCGAGGACGTGATCACGGAGTTGGTGAGCACGACGACCACGCGGATGGTGCCGTGGCCGTTCGCGATCGACGTCACGGCCCCCGTGAACGTGCCGTTCACCAGCGGTTTCGCCGGCGTCGCCACGACCGACGTCGATGCTGTTCCTTCGGTCGTCGCGGCCACCGCCTTGACGTAGTACGTGTAGGCAGTTCCGTTCGCCAGCCCGGTGTCCGCGTACGTCGTCGCCGTGGGGGAGCCGACGAGCACCCCGTTGCGGTAGACGTTGTACGACGTCGCGGTGGCCACGGCCGACCAGCTGAGCGACACGGTGGTGTTGCCGGCGGTGGCGGTCAGCCCGGTCGGTGCGGCCGGAGGTGGCGCGAGCGGGATGGCCGTCGCGGCGGCCGAGGCCGGCGACGAGGCCGACCCGTTCGTCGCGACGACGGTGTAGCTGTAGCTGGTGCCGTTGGTCAGGCCGGTGTCGACGTACGACGTCCCCGTCTGCGTCGCCACGAGCGTGGTCCCGCGGTAGACCTTGTAGCCGCTCGCGTTCGCAGACGCCGTCCAGGACAGCGAGACCTGGGCGTTGCCCCCGGTCGCGACGAGCCCCGTGGGTGCCGCGGGTGTCAGCACGTAGGGCGTGACCGACACGGCCGTCGACTTCGCGGAGTCGCCGCTCGTCACCGTCGCCGTCACGGCGTAGGAGTAGGCGACGCCGTTCGTGAGGCCGCTGTCGAGGTACGACGTCGCGGTGGGGGACGCGACGACGACCCCGTCGCGCCAGACCTTGTAGCCGCTGGCGCCGTTGACCGCGGTCCAGGTGAGCGACGCAGACCGGTCGCCCGCGACCCCGCTCAGTCCCGTCGGGGCGCCCGCGAGCGGAGCCGCCGGCGTCGCCGTGACCGGTGCCGAGGGTGCCGACGTCGAGCTCGGGCCGACCGCCGTCACCGTGTAGGTGTAAGCGGTGGCGTTGACCAGGGGCGAGTCGAGGAACGTCGTGGCGGGCGTCGTCGTGACCAGCGTCCCGTTGCGACGTACCTGGTAGGACGTCGCGCCGCTGACGGCGCTCCAGTTCAGCGTGACCCGGGCGTCGCCCGGGGTGGCCCCGAGTCCCGACGGCGAGGACAGCGGCGGTGCCACGGGGGTCGCCGACACCGACGCCGACGGTGCCGAGGCCGGTGAGTTCTGCCGGAACGCGACGACGACGTAGGTATAGGTGCTGTTGTTCGTCACCGCGGTGTCGGCCAGGCTCGTGCCCGGCTGGGTCGCGATGGCGACGTTGTTGCGCAGGACCGTGTAGGAGGTGGCGCCCGCGGGTGCCGTCCACGTGAGCGTCACCCGTCCGTCGCCCGGGGTGGCCACGACGTTGGTCGGCGGCGCGGGGGCGACCGCGACCGGGGTGCACTGCACGGGCGCGGACACCGGCGACAGCGCCGCCCCGTTGGCCGCGGCCACCGTGTAGGTGTACGCCGTGCCGTCCATCAACCCGGAGTCGACGTAGCTCGGGCCGGTCGGCGAGCCGACGAGGACGCCGTTGCGGTAGACGCGGTAGTCGGTGGTGCCCGCGGTCGCGGCCCAGGCCAGTGACACCGTGCCGTCACCTGGTGCCGCGACGAGGCCCTGAGGGGTCAGGGGCGCGACCACCGTCGGGGTCCCGGTGACGGCCGCCGAGAGCGGCGACCAGCCGGCGATGTTGGTGGCGACGACGGCGTACTGGTAGCCGACGCCATTGTCGAGGCCGGAGTCGAGGAAGGCGGGCGACACCGTGGTCGCGACCTGCAGCCCGTCCCGGTAGACGCGGTAGCCGGTCGCGCCAGCGACGGCCGGCCAGTCGAGCCTCACCTGCGCCGTGGCGCCGACGGCGGTGAGGCCCGTGGGCGCGACCGGTGGAGCGACATAGGGGGCCAGCACGTAGTGCTGCGCGCGGACCAGGGCGGTCACGGCATCGACGCGGTGCGCCATCGCCAGCTGGGCCAGCACGACCTCGCGAGCCGCTGCGATGACCCGCTTGTTCACCACCGCGAGGGTCTTGGTCGTCCGCACGTCGTCGACCTGCGTGCGGGTGCGCAGGGCGTGGGCGTGCGCGGCGGACGCGACCTTCTGGGTCTTCTTGAGCGAGGCGTACGTCGAGAGCGCGTGCAGGTAGCGCGTCCGGGCCGCGACGACGCCGGCATCGGCGTCGACGACCAGGTTGACCTCCTCGGCCACCTCGTCGGCTGTCTGGGCCCAGTCGTTGAGGACGTCCTGTCCGTCGGGTGCGGCGGCGAGCGCAGTCGGCGTCAGCACGAGCCCGCTCCACGACGTCGCGACGGCGCCGGCGCCCGCGACCAGCGCCACCGCGCGGCGGGCGGGCGAGGTCCGTCTCGTCATCGTGACTCCCTCAGCCCTTGAACCCGGCGGCGACGAGCGCGGACTGCAGCGACTGGGAGAAGGCCTCGGAGGACAGCGAGGCACCCGAGACGCTCGCGACGTTCGCCGTGTCGCCGGCGCTCATCGCCTCCAGCGTCAGCGTGCTCAGTGACCGGGTGTTGTAGGTGCCCGAGTCGCTCAGCGGGTCCGCCTGCGTGATCACGCTGATGTCGCTCACGTGGCCGCCGTAGACGGTGATGCGCACCTGCATCGGCTCGAACGAGAACGGCACGGTGGGGACGAGGTACTTCACGAGTCGACCGTCGAAGGTCCCGTCGACGGGTCGGAAGTGGGCGCCGGTCACGGCCGACGTCCGCGACGCGATCACCGCGTCGCGCTTCTTCACGGCCGCGGCGTAGACCGCCTTTGCCTTCACCGTGAGCGCGTGCGAGCCGAGCAGCGCCTTGTGCGTGGCGGTGATCCTGGTCCGCTTCTTCGACCTGACGGCGGCCGAGTAGGCCTTGCCGGCCTTCGCCTCGGCGGCCACCCGCGCCAGCACGACGCGACGGTCGGTGGCGGCGACGGCCTTCCAGTGGACCACCGAGGGATCTGCCGCGACGGCGGCGGCGATCTCGACCGCGACCTCGGCGTCGGACTGCCCGTAGTCGTCGGCGACCGCCTGTGCCGGGCTCGCCGCGGCCGCGGCAGGCGAGGCCGGGAGCAGGCACGCGAGCGCCGCCGCACCGAGCGCCACGGTGATCGCCGGGACGGTGCGGGGGTGGGGCCGACGCAGTGTCACTCCCGGTCCTTCGGCGGCGTATCGCGAGGTGTTGTTGAGCCGAGCGGGTGACCGACGTCCAAGAAACGTCCCAGGACCGAGACGTCCGGAGTGCTCAAGTGCGCCGAGGCCGCTCTGGGAAGCCGAGGGTGCGCGTCCGCGGGTCCTGCGACGGGAAGATCGAGCGCGTGTCGTGCGCGAGACACGAGTTCTTGCGGCGATGCGCGGGCACGACGTCACCTCGGAGGTGCATGCTGCCCCCGTGACAACGACGTCCACCACCCCGATGCCCTCCGACCTCGAGATCGCCCGGGGCGCCACGCTGCTCCCGATCGAGGAGGTGGCTGGCAACGCGGGAATCGGTCTAGACCACCTCGAGCTCTACGGGCGGCACGTCGCGAAGGTGACCCCGGCTGCGACCGCGGCCCTCGCCGACCGGCCGCCGGCGACCTACGTGCTCGTCACCGCCATCACCCCGACGCCGCTCGGCGAGGGCAAGACCACGACCTCGATCGGTCTGGCGCAGGGTCTGGCCGTCCGCGGGCGCCGACCGACGGTGGCCCTGCGCCAGCCGTCGATGGGTCCGACCTTCGGCATCAAGGGCGGCGCGGCCGGTGGTGGCTACAGCCAGGTCGTGCCCATGGAGAACATGAACCTCCACCTCACCGGCGACTTCCACGCCGTGACCGCGGCGCACAACCTGCTCGCGGCCATGGTCGACAACCACCTGCACCACGGCAACGAGCTCGGGATCGACCCGCACAGCATCGCGTGGCGTCGCGTGCTCGACGTCAACGACCGCGCCCTGCGCAACGTCGTCATCGGGCTCGGCGCACGGCTCGACGGCGTACCTCGTCAGGCCGGCTTCGACATCACCGCGGCCAGCGAGATCATGGTGGTCCTCGCGCTCTCGACCGACCTGCAGGACATGCGCGGTCGCCTCGGGCGCGTGGTGGTGGGCTACAGCCACGAGGGCCGGCCCGTGACTGCCGACGACCTCAAAGCCGGCGGCGCGATGACGGTGATCCTCAAGGACGCGCTCAAGCCGAACCTGATGCAGACCCTCGAGGGCACTCCAGCGCTCGTGCACACCGGACCGTTCGGCAACATCGCGACGGGCAACTCCAGCGTGGTCGCCGACCTGCTCGGCACGCACACGGGCGACTACCTGATCACCGAGGCGGGCTTCGGGTCCGACATGGGTGCCGAACGGTTCTTCGACGTGAAGTGCCGCGTGTCCGGTCTTCGGCCCGATGTCGCCGTGCTCGTCGCCACGGTGCGGGCGCTCAAGTCGCACTCCGGTCGCTACGCGGTCGTGGCCGGCAAGCCGCTGCCGCCGGAGATGCTCGTCGAGAACCCGGACGACGTGGAGGCGGGCGCCGACAACCTGCGCCACCACATCGCCATCCTGCGCGGCTTCGGCGTATCCCCGGTCCTCGCGATCAACGCCTTCCCCGGCGACTTCGACTCCGAGCACGCGGTCATCGCACGCGTCGCCGCGGAGTCCGGCGCACGTGTGGCCGTCACCCGGCACGTGGCCCAGGGCGGTCGTGGTGCCCAGGACCTCGTCGACGCGGTGGACGAGGCGGCGTCCGACACCACGCACTTCCGCTACGCCTACGAGCTCGAGGACTCCCTCGTCGACAAGATCACCGCCGTGGCCACCCAGGTCTACGGCGCCGACGGGATCGACCTGTCGTCTGTCGCCGCCGCGGGCCTGCGCCAGTTCGAGGCGCTGGGCTACGGCGACTTCCCCGTGGTCATCGCGAAGACGCACCTGTCGATCTCGAGCGACCCGGCTCTCAAGGGCGCTCCGCGCGGCTGGCGGATGCCCGTGCGCGAGGTGCGCGCGGCCGTCGGCGCGGGCTACGTCTACGCGATCTGCGGCGACATGCGCACGATGCCGGGGCTCTCGAGGCACCCCGCCGCGGAGCGCATCGACATCGACGCGGACGGCGAGGTCGTCGGCCTGTCCTGACCCGGTCGCCGGGTCGACGGCCGCTCAGCCCCCCGGCTCAGCCGCCGGCCACGGACGGCAGGACGTGGACGGTCGCGCCGGTATCCAACGCAGTCTCGAGGCCGTCGAGGTGGCGCACGTCGTGACCGTCGACGTAGACGTTGACGAAGCGTCGCAGCGCGCCGGTCTCGTCGCGGATCCGGCGCACGACGACGGGCTGGTCGGCCTCGACACGGTCGAGCAGCTCGCCGACGGTGCGCGGCGCCGGCGTCACCACGATGCTGCGGCGACCGCCGACGAGGTCGGCGAGCACGGCCGGCAGGCGCAGCGTGACGCCGTCGTTAGACGGCTCGGTCACGGCAGGACGGCCGCACGCACCGACAGGACGTCGGGGAGGTGCTCGGCCACCGCGGACCACGACTCGCCCTCGTCGGCGCTGGCGTAGAGGCAGCCGTCGCGCGTGCCGAGGTAGAGCCCGGTCGGGCGCAGCGAGTCCACGCAGGCGGCGTCGCGCAGCACCACGGTCCACGAGTCGTCGGGCAGGCCTTCGCCGAGCTCCGTCCACGAGTCGCCGGCGTCACGGGTGCGGTGCACGCGCATCCTGCCGTTCGGTGGGATGCGCCTCGAGTCGTCCTCGAGCGGCATCACCCAGAAGGTGCCCGGCGTGTGCGGCGAGGCGAGCGCGACGAAGCCGAACTCCGCCGGCAGGCCGGCCGCGATCGAGGTCCACTGCCGTCCGCCGTCGGTGGTGCGGTAGACCCCACCGTGGTTCTGGGCGTAGAGGTGGTCGGGGCCGGCGGCGTCGGCGACGACCTTGTGCACGCACTGGCCATACTCGGGGTAGGGGTCGGGGAAGAACTTCGCGGAGATGCCGGTGTTGCGCGGGGACCACCCCGTGGCGCCGTCGGGGCTCACATAGACGCCGCCCGTGCTCATCGCGACGGTCACCTGGTCGGTCTCGGGGTGCGGCAGGATCGTGTGGACCGCGGCCCCGCCGAAGCCGGGCGCCCAGCTCGGCCGGTGCTCATGGTCCCACAGGCCGCGGACCAGCGCGAAGCTCTCGCCGCCGTCGTCGCTGCGCCACAGCGACGTCGGTTCGCAGCCGGCCCAGACGACCCCTGGCCGCTCCGCCGAGTCAGGCTGGATCTGCCACACCCGCGCCAGCGCAGCCCCGGTGTCCTCCGGGAAGGCGATCGACGCGTGGTCGCTCTCGTTCCAGGTCGAACCGAGGTCGTCGGACCACGCGACCGTGGGTCCCCAGTGCCAGCTCATCACGCCCACCAGCAGGCGAGCGGGGGACCGGCGGGTGTCCCAGGCGACCGAGGCGACCTCCTCCATGAGGAAGTGCGGTCCCTGCACCGACCAGCTCCCGCGGTCGTCGCTGCGGGCCACGAACAGCCCCTTGCGCGTGCCGATCGCCAACGCCACCGTCATGACGGCTCCCACCCCGAGTCAGGTATGCCTTACCCGACGCACGCTAGTCCTCGCGCCGACCGTCGGCCAGATCCACTGGCGCCGGCGGCGACGCTGCGTGACCTTCACCGCCTCAACGAGCACTCTGCGTTCACTCAGCGTTAGGGAATATGTCCCGTGTCGGGTACCGTTGTGGATGCGTCGGTGTCATGTTCTGGGTCTGCGCGGTCGATAAGGACCGTACGGACAACTGAAGAGAACGACCGACCCCCGTGACGGTGACACTTCCCCACGGGAACTCACGGTCCTCGAGATGGTCCCTTTGCGGACGTGCTCGGACCGGCAAGGAGAAGAGGTACGACCATGGACGACTTCGGTCCTTGGGACGACTAGTCCCACCAGCGCCCGCGCCGCCTGAGCGGCCGGGCACCTGAAGCCACCGAGAGGGGCTCCGCGTATCGCGGGGCCCCTCTCGCCATGTCCGACGCGAGTACCTGGCGCAACTGTCGCTCGGGGGCCGCTCAGAGCGACAGTTGCGCCAGGTACTCGAGGGTGTCCGGGTCCTGGGCCGATACTGGCGAGGTGGACCAGGACCCTCACGTCGGCTTCGCCACGAGCGACGACTTCGCCCGGTGGATCGTGGCGCAGGGCGACGAGCCGGGCGGCGTCTGGATGCGCATCCCGAAGGCCGGATCTGGGATCGCCGGGATCGGATACGCCGAGGCGCTGCAGGTGGCGCTGGCGCACGGCTGGATCGACAGCCACAAGCGCAAGGGCGACGAGCCGGGCGTGTGGCTGCAGCGCTTCACACCGCGACGGGCGCGGAGCGTGTGGTCGAGGGTCAACTGCGAGCATGCCGAACGCCAGATCGCCGAGGGGCGGATGACACCGCGCGGGCTCGCCGAGGTCGACAGGGCCAAGGCCGACGGCCGATGGGACGGGGCGTACTCCTCGCAGAGCACGGCCGAGGTGCCCGACGACCTCGCTGCGGGGCTCGGTGCCGTGCCGGGAGCGCGGGCGTTCTTCGACTCCCTCGACCCGACCAACCGCTACGCCGTCCTCCACCGCATCGCCACGGTCAAGAAGGCCGAGACCCGAGCCCGCAAGATCGGGCAGTACGCCGAGATGCTCGGCCGCGGCGAGAAGATCCACCCCTGACCCGTCCGACGTCACCGACGCACGTGAGATCGTGGGAGCCCCCTGCTCCACCGTGCCGTCAGTGACGTCCAGATCGGCTGGACGCCTATCCTGGGCGGCGTCATGTCCGAGCCGTCCGAGTCGTCGCGCATCGACGTCGGCGACCTCCGGCGACGGCTCGACCTCGTGATGCTGCGCGACCGTCGTCGGCTCGGCCGGCGGCTCGACGGGCTGCGCCGCACCCGTGACGCAGCCAAGCGCGCACACGCCCTCGAGAAGCTGGCCCTCGACGTCGTGCGGGCGGAGCAGCGCGTGGCGACCCGCCGTGAGTCGCTGCCGACCATCACCTACCCCGACCTGCCGGTCAGCGCTCGGCGCGAGGACATCGCGACGGCGATCCGCGATCACCAGGTCGTGGTCGTCGCCGGCGAGACGGGCAGCGGCAAGACCACGCAGATCCCCAAGATCCTGCTCGAGCTCGGCCGGGGGATCACCGGTCAGATCGGTCACACCCAGCCACGGCGCATCGCGGCCCGGGCGGTGGCCGACCGCATCGCCGAGGAGCTCGGGGTCGAGCTCGGCGCGGCCGTGGGCTACCAGGTGCGCTTCGCCGACCACTCGGGCGAACGCACCCTGGTCAAGGTGATGACCGACGGCGTGCTCCTCGCCGAGATCCAGAACGACCGCCTGCTCGAGCGCTACGACACGATCGTGATCGACGAGGCGCACGAGCGCAGCCTCACCATCGACTTCCTGCTCGGCTACCTCAAGGAGATCCTGCCGCGACGCCCGGACCTCAAGGTCGTCGTGACGTCGGCGACCATCGACACGGCGCGGTTCAGCGAGCACTTCGCGAGCACGGACGGCACGCCCGCGCCGGTCGTCGAGGTGTCCGGCCGCACCTACCCCGTCGAGGTGCGCTACGAGCCCTACGGCGTCGACGACGGCGACGACCGCGACCAGGTGCAGGCCGTCACCGACGCCGTCGTGTCGCTGCAGCACGCCGGCCCTGGCGACGTCCTCTGCTTCCTCTCCGGCGAGCGGGAGATCCGCGACACCGCCGACGCGCTCGTGGGTCTCAAGCTGCGCGACACCGAGGTCGTGCCGCTCTACGCGAGGCTCTCGTCGGCGGAGCAGCACCGCGTGTTCGAGCCGCACGCGGGTCGCCGCGTCGTCCTCGCGACCAACGTCGCCGAGACCTCGCTCACCGTGCCGGGGATCCGCTACGTCGTCGACCCCGGGACGGCCCGCATCTCGCGCTACTCAGCTCGGCTCAAGGTGCAGCGACTCCCGATCGAGGCCATCTCGCAGGCGTCGGCGAACCAGCGCTCGGGGCGCTGCGGCCGCGTCGCCGACGGCATCGCGATCCGGCTCTACCCGGAGGAGAACTTCGCGGCGCGTCCGGAGTTCACGGAGCCGGAGATCCTGCGCACCAACCTCGCATCGGTCATCCTGCAGATGACGGCGCTGGGGCTAGGCGACGTCGAGGGCTTCCCGTTCGTCGAGCCGCCCGACGCGCGCTCGATCAAGGACGGCGTCGACCTGCTGCGCGAGCTCGGGGCGCTGCAACCCGGGCGCGACCTCGTGCTGACCGAGGTCGGCCGGCGCCTCGCGCGGCTCCCACTCGACCCGCGGCTGGGGCGCATGGTGCTCGAGGCGGAGAAGCAGGGCGTCGTCGACGAGGTGCTCGTGATCGCCGCCGCGCTCTCCATCCAGGACCCGCGCGAGCGGCCGGTCGACAAGCAGGCGCAGGCCGATCAGCTGCACGCCCGGTTCCGCGACCCCACGAGCGACTTCCTCGCCTACCTCGGGCTCTGGACCTACCTGCGCGAGCAGCAGCAGGAGCGCACCGGAAACGCCTTCCGCCGCATGTGCCGCGAGGAGTTCCTGCACTACCTGCGCATCCGCGAGTGGCAGGACGTGCACGCGCAGCTCCGCCAGGCGTGCAAGGAGCTCGGCATCGCGGTCTCGACCGGACGCTCGAAGGATCCGGACTCCGGCCCTGCGGTCGCAGCCGCCGACCCCGCGGCCGTGCACCGGGCGCTCCTCGCGGGGCTGCTGTCCCACATCGGCTCCTACGACTCCGCGCGACGCGACTATCTCGGGGCTCGCGGGGCCCGCTGGGCCATCCACCCCGGCTCCGCCCTGGCGCGCAAGCCGCCGGCCTTCGCGATGGCGGCCGAGCTGGTGGAGACCGCGCGGCTGTTCGGCCGGGTGGCCGCGCGCATCGACCCGGAGTGGGCCGAGCAGGTGGCCGGTGACCTCGCGCAACGCAGCTACTCCGAGCCGCGGTGGTCCAAGAAGCGCGGTGCGGTGATCGCCGACGAGCGGGTCACGCTCTACGGCGTACCGCTGGTGGTCGGTCGAGCGGTGCAGTACTCGCGCATCGACCCGGTGGCCTGCCGCGACCTGTTCATCCGGCACGCGCTCGTGCTGGGGGAGTGGGACAGCCACCACCGCTTCGTGGCCGACAACGCGAGGCTCGTCGACGAGGTGTCCGAGCTCGAGGACCGGGTCCGGCGTCGTGGTCTGGTGGTCGACGACGACGTGCTCGTCGACTTCTTCGACCAGCGGGTGCCTGCCGAGGTGACCGACGCGCGGGCGTTCGACCGCTGGTGGAAGTCGGTACGCCGCTCCGCCCCGGACCTGCTCACCTATCCGCGCGAGCTCCTGGTCCGGGACGACGCGGACGACCTCGAGGGCGAGTTCCCGCGTCGATGGACCTTCGGCTCCTTCGGCGCCGAGCTGCCGCTCACCTACGCCTTCGAGCCCGGGGCCGAGAACGACGGCGTCACCGTCGACCTGCCTGTCGCGCTGCTGCCGCAGGCCCACGCCGACGACTTCCTGTGGCAGGTGCCGGGCCGCCGCGAGGAGGTCGTGACGGCGCTCATCCGCGGCCTGCCGAAGAACCTGCGCACGTCCTTCGTCCCGGTGCCGGACACGGCGCGATCCGTGCTGCCGCTGCTCGAGACCAGCGAGGCGCAGCATGGCCTGCTCGACGCGCTCGGCCACGGGCTCACCCGGCTCACCGGCGTCGTGGTCCCGTACGACGCCTGGGCGCCGGAGACGCTGCCCGAGCACCTGCGCGTGACGCTGCGCGTGGTCGACGACGCCGGATCGGTTCTCGCGAGCGGCAAGGACGTCGAGGCGCTGCAGACGCGGCTCGCACCTGCCGTGCAACGGACGATCTCGCGGGCCTCGCGCGGCGTCGAGGTGCTGGGGCTCAACGACTTCCCGGCGTCCGGCGTACCCAGGGTCGTGGAGGAGACCCATGGCGAGCACGTGGTCCGCGGCTGGCCGGCCCTCGTCGACGTCGGCACCGCCGTCGACCTGCGGGTGCTCGTGACGCGCCCCGAGCAGGCGGTTGCGATGCGTGCGGGCGTCCGTCGGCTGCTTCGTCTCGCCGTCACACCGCCGGTGCGCTACGTCGTCGGCGTGCTGTCGACACGCGAGAAGCTGGCGCTGGGTCATACCCCACACGGCAGCGTGCCGCTGCTCGTCGACGACGCTTTCGGCGCCTGTCTCGACGCTGCGCTCGCCCGCGTCGCGGCCCGCAGCGTCGCCGGAATCGTCGACGGGCTGCCGTGGGACAAGCCGGCGTACGACGAGATCCTGGTGCAGGCGAAGGAGCACGCAGGCGACGACCTGCTCAAGGCCGTCAAGCAGTCCGCCGCGATCCTCGAGCTGGCGACCGAGACGCGGCTCGCGGTGTCGGCGATCAGCTCGCCGAAGCTCATGGTGATGAAGTACGACGTCACCGCGCAGCTCGACGCGCTGCTGCCGTCGGGCTTCATCACCGACGCCGGGCTCGACCGGCTGCCCGACCTGCAGCGCTACCTGCGCGCGGTGCTCCGCCGTCTCGACACCGCGCCGCAGGACACCGGCCGCGACGCCGAGCGGCAGGCGCAGGTCGACGCCGTGACCGAGGACTGGCACGCCACCCTGGACGCGCTGCACCCTGCCGAGCGCGACACCGTCGAGGCCCTTGCCGTCCGCTGGATGATCGAGGAGCTGCGGGTGAACCTGTTCGCCCAGAACCTCGGCACCCGCCACCCGGTGAGCGACAAGCGCATCCGCAAGGCCCTCGACAGCCTGCTCATCGGCCCCTGAGGGGTGTGTTCCCACCCGGGCGCACTACCCAATCGCCATGAGCACCTTGGGACCGTCGTGCCGCACGTCGGCAGGGGCGCGGCTAGGGTGCCTGACGTGATCGCGGGGCAGGACGCACGGGTGGTGTTCGCCAGGCACGGAGAGAGCGAAGCGAACCTGCTGGGGGAGTTCTCCAACACGGGGACCAAGCACCCGCTCACCGCGGCAGGGCGTCACCAAGCGTCCCGTCTGGCGGTCCGGCTCAGTATGCAGGGCGGCGTCCAGAACATCCTGACGAGTCCCCTGTTGCGAGCCCAGCAGACTGCTCGGATCGTCGCCGAGCGACTCGGCTTGCCGATGGTGGTCGACGATCGCCTGCGCGAGTTCGACGTCGGCCGGTACGAAGGCACTCGCGATCAACGGCACTGGGACGAGTTCGACGACGTGGTGGCTGCGTGGATGCGGGACGGCGACGTGGACCGGCGGGTGGGCGGTGGTGAGAGTCACCGTGACATGCGAGCCCGGTTCGTGCCGCTGGTCGCGGACGCCGCCGCACTTCCAGGCACGACAGTGCTGGTCGGCCATGGGGGACTCTTCCTCTGCATGTTGCCATGGGTGCTGGCCAACGTGAGCGTCGATTGGGCTCTGGACCACCTGCTCACTCCCACGGACACGGTCGTCGCGCAGGGCGCGGGGGACAGGCTGGTCTGAACCGAATGGGCCGGCCTCCACGTCGATCAGGACTCGAGCAGGCTCAACGAGGAGCCGGACGGTGACAGCTAGCCAGGGGGTCCGTGTCGGCCGACGCGCTGACCGTTACGAAGGTCTCGGTCCGAGCGGGCCAGTGCCAGCCGTCGTCACCGTGCGGTAGTCCATCGCCCGTTCGACACCAGGAAGGCGAGCGATAGCGGCACCCACGCGCTCGCCACCTGCGCGGCCCATGGGCTTGCCACACCTGTCGAATCCGCGGTTTGGGGTCCGGTAACCGCGGATTCGACAGGTGGGGTGAGCGCACGGAGCCCCGAGTGCGATTGCCGGACATCGCGTGGGCTCGGGATGGGGACTCACCCCTGGACAGCGTCCGCCCGTCGGCTCCTTCTGCCCCGCCGTGCGTCCAGCACGCGATACGCCCGCGCGGCTGCCGCCTCGCCCTGCCAGAGTGCTCCCGTGCCCGACGACCCCACCGACCGCCGATCCTGGTTCCTGGCGTTCCTCAAGGGCGCGCGCACGGTGCCGCGGTCGCGCTGGACCGCACGACAGGTGTGGCGCCCGACCCCGGGCTCGATGGCATCGCTCCTGCTCGGCCTGTGGCTCTTCGGCACGGGGGAAGCGCTCCTGCTCACCGGCGACCTCGGCGCCTCGCCGTGGACGGTGCTCGCGCAGGGTCTGAGCCTCAAGACCGGCTGGGACATCGGCTGGCTCACGTTCCTGATCTCCATGACGGTCCTGCTGCTCTGGATCCCGCTGCGCCAGCGACCGGGCCTGGGCACGGTGCTCAACATCATCGTGATCCCCGTCGCGCTGCAGATCACCTACGACGTCGTGCCGACGCCGTCGAACCTGGCGGCGCGATTCGCCCTGGTGCTCCTGGGCATCGTCACGATCGGCCTGGGCAGCGGCTTCTACCTGACCGCGGGTCACGGCCCCGGTCCGCGCGACGGCTGGATGACCGGCCTGCACCACCGCACAGGCCGCCCGGTCAGTCAGATCCGCCTGGGCATCGAGGTGGTCGTCCTCGTGCTCGGAGTCGCGCTCGGCGGCACGTTCGGCGTCGGCACGGTGCTCTTCGCGCTGCTCATCGGGCAGTCCGTGGCTCTCGGGCTCCAGGTCGTGACGCACCTCGCGCCCCCTTTGCCGCACGCGCAGGAGCCGACCTCGCCCGGTCGAGCCTGAGGCTCAGCTCTTGGCGAGCACGTGCTCGTGCAGCGCGGGCATGATCGTGTCGGCGTAGGCGGCGAGCGTGGCCTCGTTCGCGTCGTGCTGCAGGTAGATCGCGAACTGGTCGACGCCGAGCTCCTTGAGCGCGACGAGCTTGTCGATGTGCGCCTGCACCGGCCCGAGCACGCAGAACCGGTCGACGATCTCGTCCGGCACGAAGCCCGTGTGGGTGTTCCCCGCGCGACCGTGCTCGTTGTAGTCGTAGCCCTGACGGTTGCGGATGTAGTCGGTGAGCTCCTGCGGCACCGCGGCGCCGCCGTCGCCGTAGCGCGCGACGATGTCGGCGACGTGGTTGCCCACCATGCCGCCGAACCACCGCACCTGGTCGCGCTGGTGAGCGAGGTCGTCGCCGACGTACGCCGGCGCCGCGACGCAGATCTTCACCGACATCGGGTCACGCCCGGCCTCCTCGGCCGCACGCCGCACGGCCGCGATGCTCCACTCCGCGATCGCGAGGTCGGCGAGCTGCAGGATGAAGCCGTCGCCGACCTCGCCGGCCAGTGCCAGCGCCTTCGGGCCGTAGGCCGCGACGTAGACGTCGACCCTGCTGTCCGGGTTCCAGGTGAACCGCAGATGGCTGTCCTTGTACGTCGTTGCGCGACCGTTGGCCAGATCGCTGATGACTCCGATCGACTCGCGCAGTTCGGCGAGGGTCACCGGCTTGCCGTTGATGACGCGCACGGCCGAGTCGCCGCGACCGATGCCGATCACCGTTCGGTTCCCGAACATCTCGTTGAGCGTGGCGAACGTCGACGCCGTGACCGTCCAGTCGCGCGTGGCGGGGTTGGTCACCATCGGGCCGACGACGACACGGTGGGTCTGCGCCAGGATCTGGCTGTAGATCACGTACGGCTCCTGCCAGAGCAGGTGCGAGTCGAACGTCCACACGTAGCGGAAGCCGGCCAGCTCGGCCTTCTTCGCCAGGTCGACCACCCGCCACGCGGGCGGGTTGCACTGCAGCACGACGCCGAACTCCATGCGGTCCTCCTCGGACTCCGGGCGAGCTGATCAGACGAGGTACGACGACAGGCCGCGGCGCACGAACTGCCCGTGGCCCTTCGCGCCGAGGTAGTCCCCGCGCTGGACGACGACACGGCCCCGGGACAGCACGGTGTCGACGCCCCCGTCGACCTCGAAGCCCTCCCAGGCCGAGTGGTCCATGTTCATGTGGTGCGTCTCGACCGAGATGCGGGTCCGTGCGAGCGGGTCGTAGACCACCACGTCGGCGTCCGCGCCGGGGACGATCTCGCCCTTGCGCGGGTGAAGCCCGAACATCCGTGCCGGAGTGGTGCAGCAGATCTCCACCCAGCGCGACAGCGAGATCCGACCGTCGACCACGCCCTGGTAGAGCAGGTCCATCCGGTGCTCGACCGACCCGATGCCGTTGGGGATCTTGGAGAAGTCGCCGAGCCCGAGCTCCTTCTGCTCCTTGAAGCAGAACGGGCAGTGGTCGGTGCTGACGACGGCGAGGTCGCCGGTGCGCAGGTGGCGCCAGAGCTCGTCCTGGTGGCCCTCCTCGCGTGAGCGCAGCGGCGTCGAGCAGACCCACTTCGCCCCCTCGAAGCCCGGTGCGGACAGCTGCTCCTCGAGGGAGAGGTAGAGGTACTGCGGGCAGGTCTCGCCGAAGACGTTCCACCCCTCCCCGCGAGCCGCGGCGAGGGTCTGCACGGCCTGCTTCGCCGACATGTGCACGACGTAGAGCGGGGCCCCGGTCAGCCGCGCCAGCATGATCGCGCGGTGGGTCGCCTCCTCCTCGGTCTCCCAGGGCCGCGTGAGACCGTGGTAGCGAGGAGCCGTCTCACCGCGCGCGAGCGCCTGGCTCACGAGCACGTCGATCGCGATTCCGTTCTCCGCGTGCATCATGATCATGGCGCCGTTGTTCGCGGCCGTCTGCATCGCGCGGAGGATCTGCCCGTCGTCGGAGTAGAAGACACCGGGGTAGGCCATGAACAGCTTGAAGCTCGTGATGCCCTCGTCGACGAGCTCGTCCATCGCCTTGAGCGAGTCGTCGTCCACCCCGCCGACGATCTGGTGGAAGCCGTAGTCGATGGCGCACTCGCCCCGGGCCTTCGCGTGCCAGGCGGCGAGGCCGTCCTGCACGCGCTCGCCGGTGCGCTGGACCGCGAAGTCGATGATCGTCGTCGTACCGCCGAATGCGGCCGCGCGCGTGCCCGTCTCGAACGTGTCGGACGCGAACGTGCCGCCGAAGGGCAACTCCATGTGAGTGTGGCAGTCGATCCCGCCAGGCACGACGTACTTCCCGGTCGCGTCGATCACCGTGTCCGCGGTGGACGCGAGGTCCGCCCCGAGCGAGGCGTCGCCCGGGGCCAGCAGCGCGACCACCTTCTCGCCGTCGATGAGCACGTCCATCGGCTGCGCGCTGATGGGGGAGACCACGGTGCCACCGTGGATGAAGGTGGTCACGGCTGCACCAGGTCGTCGTAGGCCTCGGGACGTCGGTCCCGGTAGAACGCCCACTGGTTGCGCACCTCGGTGAGCAGGTCGAGGTCGAGGTCGCGGACCACCAGCTCGGGGGAGTGCGTGTCGGCGACCTCGCCCACGAACTGTCCTCGCGGGTCGACGAAGTACGACGTCCCGTAGAAGTCGTCGTCGCCGAGATCCTCGATGCCGACCCGGTTGATCGCGCCGATGAAGTACTCGTTCGCGACCGCCGCAGCCGGCTGCTCGAGCTTCCAGAGGTACGACGACAGCCCGCGCGACGTCGCGCTCGGGTTGAACACGATCTGCGCCCCGTTGAGCCCGAGCGCGCGCCATCCCTCGGGGAAGTGGCGGTCGTAGCAGATGTAGACACCGATCCGGCCGACAGCCGTGTCGAACACCGGGAAGCCCAGGTTGCCCGGACGGAAGTAGAACTTCTCCCAGAACCCCTGGACGTGCGGGATGTGGTGCTTGCGGTACTTCCCGAGGTAGCGGCCGTCGGCGTCGATCACGGCTGCCGTGTTGTACAGGAAGCCGGGCTGCTCCTGCTCGTAGACCGGGAGCACGATGACCATGCGCAGCTCGGCGGCCAGGGCCTGGAAGCGCTCGGTCGTCGGACCGGGCACGCTCTCGGCGTAGTCGTAGAAGGACGCGTCCTGCACCTGGCAGAAGTAGGGGCCGTAGAACAGCTCCTGGAAGCAGACGACCTGGGCGCCGGCCGCGGCCGCCTCGCGCGCGAACCCCTCGTGCGCGACGATCATCGACTCCTTGTCACCCGTCCACGTGGTCTGCACCAGCGCTGCACGTACGACCGTCACGATCGCCTCCGAGGGGGTCGCTGCCGGCGGACCGGCGGGGGACCCATGTAACCCCGCCGGGTGCCACGGTGCAGGGCAATTCACGTACTCGACACGAACGCCGAGGGCCCGCGGACCAGATCGTGGTCGGCGGGCCCTCGCAGCCGGGGATGAGGTCGGCGGCGGGTCGTCAGTCGATGCGGACGATGTCGCCGCTCGCGGTGCGGAAGTGGACCGCGACGAGGCCGGGCTCGTCGGCGTCGACCCACTCGATGTCCGTGCTGTCGATCGGCGAGGCGATCTCGCCGCCGAGCCACTCGCGGATGCGCTCCTTCTCGCCGGCGATCTCGCAGGCGACGGCGGAGACGTGGACAGGACCTGCGAGCGACGGGTGCTGCGAGGGGTCGCTGGTCCACTGCAGGAAGAACGGGAGCGAAGGGTCGGCGATGAGGTCGGTGACGCCGATCTGCTTCCAGGTGAGGTCGAAGCCGTCGGGCCGGACCCGGTGGCCTTCGGTCGAGGGGCGGCCGAGGCGTTGCTCGAGCGGGCCGATGTCGTCGACGGCCACGACCCAGCCGAGCCAGCCGCCGCCGTCCTCGGCCCGGGCCCGCACGGCCTGGCCGAAGGGAGCCTTGTCGGACGCGGGGTGGTCGAGGGCCGCCACGACCTCGACGTAGGTGCCTCCGTCGATCGGGAGGACGAAGTTGCGGGTGCCGAATCGCGGGTGGCGACCGCCGTCGACGAAGGAGCCGCCGAGCTGCTGGCCGATCCGCTGCACCGTGTCGACGAGCTCACTGCTGCTCACGGCGTACGAGACGTGGTCCAAGCGCATGTCCGTATCGTGGCCCACGCCGCTCGGGGCCCGGCGGCTGGGGTCGGTCTCACGCGCCAAGGGCAGTTCAGCCGGGCCGGCAATACGGGGAAAGACCTTGCGGCTCACGCGTTCTTCCGCTTGGCGCGTTCGACGGCCTCGAGCCGGTCCATCCGCGTGGCCTCCGCGAGCGTCGGCGCCGTGCCGCCGAGCCTCGCAGGCAGCCACCAGGTGTCGTCGGGGCCGGACGGGGCCTGCGGGTAGCGGGTCACGACGTCGTCGAGCATCAGGCGCATCTGGTCGTGCAGCGCGGCGCTCACGACGTCGAGGTCGGCGCCGGACGGGACCTCGATGGGGGTGCCCACCGTGACCGAAACGGCCTTGCCCCGGGAGAAGTCGCGGGGGCGACCCTTCGTCATCATGCGCTGCGTCCCCCACACGATCGTGGGCAGCAGCGGTACGCCGGCCTCCTGCGCCAGGCGCGGCGCGCCGCTCTTGAACTCCTTGAGCTCGAACGAGCGCGAGATCGTCGCCTCCGGGAAGATCCCGACGACCTCGCCCGCTCGTACGGCGTCGAGCGCCACCCGGAACGACTCGGCCCCGGCCTCCCGGTCGACGGGGATGTGCTTCATGCCGCGCATGAGCGGACCCGAGACGGGGTTGCGCCAGATGGAGTCCTTGGCCATGAACCGCACGTAGCGGCCGGACGGATGAGCACCCAGCCCCGCGAAGATGAAGTCGAGGTAGCTGACGTGGTTGCTGGCCAGGACGGCACCGCCGTGCCGTGGCACGTTCTCGCCGCCGGTGACGTCGAGCTTGAGCCCGAGGGCCTTGAAGGCGCCCAGCGCTGTGACGATCACGGGGGCGTAGACCGGCTCGACCATGGGTCGCACGCTACGGCGCCGCACCCGCTCGTGCCACCACCGGCCGATCGGCCTGGGCACTAGCCTCGCCGCATGAGCGACGACGCGCACGTGACCATGTTCGCCGACGACGGCCGCATCGAGGCGCTGGCCACCTACACCGACCGGCTCGACGAGCTCGCCGCCGTCTTCGCCGATGCGAGCGTCGGCGACGGCGAGCTGCTCGACCGGCGACCGGCGCCGGACGCGTGGTGCGTCGCCGAGGTCCTGCACCACCTCGCTGACGCCGAGCTGCACCAGTCCGTGCGACTCCGCAGCATGCTCGTCGAGGACCGACCCGTGTGGTCCGACTGGGACGAGGAGGGCTACGCCGCCGCCCTGTCCTACGACGCCCGCCCGGCGGCTGACGCGCTCGCCCTGCTGCTCGCCATCCGCAACGCCAACGTGCGCCTGCTCGCCTCGCTGCCGCCGCAGGCGTGGTCGCGGACGGCGGTCCACCCGACCGACGGCGAGGTCGACGTCGCAGGATGGGTCCGCATCGCTTGCGACCACCTCGCGACGCACGTGCTGCAGGCGCGGCGCGCCGTCATCGGGATGACCTGAACGCGACGCGCGACACGCTCGGGCCATACTTCTGCCATGCAGCAGGACGAGGCAGAGCAGGTCGTCGCGGCGCTCCAGGAGCGACGCGTGTTCGCGCACCTCTACCGGGGGTCGGTGGCCCGGTTCGGCGTGCGCATCGTGCTTCCCGACGGCCGTGAGGCGCTCTGGGACGTCGACGGCGCCGCCGGTCTCGAGGCGCAGGTGATGCGCGACGGCATGCTCGTCGGCTTCGTCCCCAAGATCGAGGGCTCCGAGTCCTGGTCGGTCGAGCAGACCGTCGACGCGATCGCCGCCGCCGTCTACGACTGACCGTCCCCAGCGCCGTCGGGTGCGCGCGGCGTCCCCAGCCACGGCGCGAGGCCGATGGCGCGGGTGGGCGCCGGGGCGTTGCCTGCGGCCATGACGCACGCACCCGCCACGCCGACCCTCGTGGTCCGCGGTCCCGATTCCCTGCCCGCCCTCGTGCCGCACCTCGTCGGGTTCCACCCCGAGGCCTCGCTCGTGCTGCTCGGCCTCGCGCCCGAGCGGCGCACCGTGCGCGTCACGATCCGGATCGATCTCCCGCACCCCGGCGACCAGGTGGTCGACGTCGTCGAGGCGTGGTCGTCGTCGTTGGCGGCCCTGCCGCGCTCCGGGGCGCTCGAGGCGATCCTCGTGGTCTACCCGGGCGCCGCCGACGATCCCTGGCGCGACGGTCGTCCGCGTGAGCTGCCCTTCCGCGACCTCGTCGACGAGCTGGCGGCGGAGCTCAAGGACGCCGGTCTCACGGCGCTCGACGCGGTGTGCATCGTCGGCGACCGGCTCCGCTCGTACTGGTGCGGCGACCAGGCGTGCTGCCCGGAGGGTGGGAGGCCGGTCGACCCCGAGAAGGTGCTGCGGGTCCGCGCCGCGCTGGTCGGCCAGGGCAGCGCGCCGCTCGGCTCGCGCCACGACCTGGTCCGCGCGCTGACCGAGCGCGACCCCGACGATCCGGTCCGCGCGGCCGTGGACGCCGCGCGCGACGGTGTCACGATGCAGATGCCGGCCGGCACCGAGCGACGGGTCGGGCACGTCGTCGACGGGCTCAAGGCCTACGCCGCGGACCAGCGGAACGCCGTCGCGCTGACCCGGCTCGTGGTGCTCGTCGGGTGGCTCTGTGAGTCGATCCGCTCGCGCGACCTGCTGCTGCGCGCGCTCACCGTCGACCCCGACCCCGAGGTCGTCGCCGCCGCCCGGACCGTCCTCGGCGAGGCCGTGCGCTGCTCCTCCGGCCCCTCGGTCGCACGCCCGGCGGCCGCTCTCGCCGTCTGCAGCTGGGTCGCGGGTGATGGCGCCGCCGCGCGCGTCGCGGTCGAACGAGCCCTGGATGCGGACCCGACGTACTCCCTTGCCGCGCTCGTGTCGGCGGCGCTCGACACCGGTGCCCCACCGTGGACCTGGGTGGCGATGATGGCGGAGGTCAGCGTCGCCGCGATCCTGGGCGACGACGGCGCCGAGGACTTCGCAGCGGGAGCGTGACGCGTGCGGCCCGTGGTGCGATCGGGGGACATGGGGTCCCTGTGGGTGACCTTCCTCCACAGGGGCTCACGGTGGCTGGTGCTCGGGGCTCGTCCTTCCTACCGTCGTGCGGTGCGCCGTTGCCTCGCCCTCGCCCTGCTCGGGTCGCTGACCCTGGCGTCGTTCGCCCTCCTGCCCTCGACGATCGAGTTGCGCCGGCTGTGACCGGCGCGGCGGCGACCTCGAGCCCCAGCGTCACGGTGTCGCCCGATCCGCAGCGCGACCTCTACGTCGGCGACGGTGGTCTCGTGGTGCCGGCGTCGGACTGGCGCGGCGATCAGGCCGGGCGACGCGACACCGCGTCGTGCCTCGACTGCACGTGGCGGGTCAGCGTGCTGTGCACGAAGGCGGAGACGCCGACGGTCGCTGCCCGCGGATCGACCTCGGCTGTCCGGTGGGGACGGTCCCCGTGCGGATCTGGCTGCTGCGCCCCGGCGCGGACTGGAGCGTCGTGGGTCGCGCGTGCCAGGGCCCGTCGGCCCCGGCCACGGTCACCGGACTGGGGTCGACGGTGCACGACCGTGCCGAGGCGGCACTGCCGCCGCTGCGGGCGCAGGCTCAGCCCAGCAGCTCGGCCCTGGTGCGCGTCCCGGTCCTCTACCGGACCGGGCAGCCCGCCGGAGGCATCGGCGGAGCCGACCTGTCGGTCCTCGGGCTGGCGGTGACGCTCGAGGCCCGTGTCCGGTGGCACTGGGTCTACGGGGACGGCACCGACGCGTGGACCTCGTCTCCGGGAGGGGCCTGGCCCGACATGTCGGTGACCCACACCTACGTGGCCGCGGGGCTCCAGCGGGCATCGGTCGAGGCCCTGTGGCGCGCGCAGTTCACGGTCGAGGGGCTCGGCCCGTTCGCGGTCCCGGGGCCCGCGCTCATCCAGCGCTCCGAGGTCGACCTCACGGTCACGCCGGCGCACGCCCACCTCGTGGCGTGAGGTCCCACGGGTCGGCTCAGGAGGGCGAGGCGACGGGGCGACCGAGGAGCGGGCCACGGCCGTAGGTCGCACCCAGGTCGATCGCCGTCTCGAGCTGCCCCGGGGTCTCGATCCCGGTCGCGATCAGGTGCGCACCGACTGCGGCGGCGGCATCGCGCCACGCGGTGGTGGACTCGATCGGCCGGCCGACCCGGCTGAGGTCGAGGTGCAGGTACGCCGGTCGCAGCCGGGGGAGCAGGCGCAGCGCCGCCGACTCGGTCTCGGTGCCGGTCAGGTCGGCCAGCACGAGCTGCCAGCCCCACCCGTGCATCTCCTCCGCCGCCTCGAGCAGCCGCTGCTCGTCGGCGAGGGAGTCCTCGTGCAGCTCCGCGCACACCGACAGCGCGCGCCGGCCCCGCAGGATCGCGACCGCGAGCCGGGGGGGACAGGCCGTGCCGAAGGTCTCCGGCTCGGGCGTGAGGTGCAGCTCGGTCGCCAGTCCGGCGTCGACCGCGAGGTCGAACGTGTGCGCGCGGAAGGCCCAATCCAGCCGCTCGACGAGGCCGAGCTCGGCCGCCTGGGCGAGCAGGCTGAGCGTGTCCGCGATCTCGGTGCCCGGCGTACCACGGCCGGTCGCCTTCCAGCCCAGCAGCGACCCCTGGCCGGGTGTGACCGGGTCCAGGCGCCGGATCGGCGTGAAGTCCGGCCCGAGCAGCGCGGGCTGGGCGATGAGCTGCTCCACGAGCGTCCGGGTGCGCCTCGTTCGGTCGAGATCGGCGGTCAGTGCGTCGGACGGACGGTCGGGGGCGATGCTCACCCTGGGGGTGTCGGCATCAACGGTGCCGTCTTGAGCCATCCGGGCGGTCGGAGGCGCTAGGTTCGCGCTGCGCCCCGGCCGCCGGGCCGGGCGTAGCCAGCGAGGAGGAACGATGGGTGCCATCGGGAGCCCGATCGTCGTCGGGTACGTCCAGACGCCGGAAGGCGAGGCCGCGCTCGCCCGCGCGATCGCCGAGGCCCAGCAGCGCGGCGCTCGGCTGATCGTCATCAACTCGCACAAGGGGGGAGCCGCGCTCGACAAGACGGTCGCCATCGAGCTCGACGAGTCGCTGGACGACGTCCACCGGACCCTGCACGACTCGGGGGTCGAGCACGAGGTCCGTCAGCTCGTCCGCGGGGTGGATCCGGCCGACGACCTCATCGCCGTGGCCGACGAGGTCGACGCCGACCTGATCGTCATCGGTCTGCGCCGACGCACCCCGGTCGGCAAGCTGATCATGGGCAGCAACGCCCAGCAGATCCTGCTCGACGCCTCCTGCCCCGTCCTCGCCGTGAAGGCACCCTGACCGCAGTCGTCGTCACGCCTGCGGGGCGCGCAGTAGCGTGAGCGCGTGGCCACCAGGACAAGCACCACGTCGCCACGAGAGCTGCACCTCTGCTTCGACGACCACGGCGACGCCCTGCTCTCGCGTGATCCGTTCGCGCTCGTCGTCGGCATGCTCCTCGACCAGCAGATGCCGATGGAGCGCGCGTTCCTCGGCCCCTACCGCCTGGCCGTCAGGATGGGCACGCCGCGCCGGCTCGAGGTCGTCCGGATCGCGGCGTACGACCCGGAGGCCTTCGTCGCTCTGGTGTCGACACCTCCGGCCGTGCATCGCTTCCCCGGCTCGATGGCCGGACGGATCCAGGGCGTGGCCCAGCACGTCGTGACCGAGTACGCCGGCGACGCCGAGGCGATCTGGCGTGCGGTGCCCACGGGCGCGGCACTGCACCAGCGACTGGTCGGGCTGCCCGGCTACGGCGACCAGAAGGCCCGGATCCTGACCGCACTGCTCGGCAAGCAGTGCGGGGTGCGCCCACGCGGTTGGCGTGAGGCGTCCGCGCCATACTCCGAGGCCGGCTCCTACCGGTCGGTGGCCGACGTCGTCGATGCCGCGAGCCTCGCGGCGGTCCGCCGGTTCAAGCAGGACGCCAAGGCCGAGGCTCGGGCGTCGGGTCGATGACCCGCGTCAGGTGAGCGCGGGCGGCGAGACCGGGTCGCCCTCGCGTCCGGTGGCTGGGAGGTCACGGCGGATCGGCGTGCTGTGCGTGCTCGGGTCCGCGGTCGCGTTCGCCGTGGCACCGATCTTCGGCAAGGTCGCCTACGCGCACGGGGTCGACTCGTTCGCTCTGCTGGCGCTGCGGTTCGCCTCGGCCTCGCTCGTCGTGTGGGTGTTGGTCCTGGTGCTCGCCGTCGGCGGCGACGTCGGTCGTCCCGCGGGCCGGACGGTGCTGCGCGTGCTGGCTCTCGGCGCGCTCGTGCTGCCCGCGGAGGTCACGCTCTACTTCGCCTCGCTGCACCGCATCGGGGCCGGGCTCGCGGAGGTGCTGCTCTTCCTCTACCCGATGTGGGTCGTGCTCATCACCGCGGTCGTTCTGCGTCAGCAGGTGACGCGGCTCGTCGTCGGATGCTCGGTCGTCGCGGTCGCAGGCGCGGCCCTCACCGTGGGTGCGGTCAGCGGGGTGGACGGCGTCGGCGTGCTGCTCGCCGTCGGGGCGTCCATCGGCTTCGCCTGCTACGTCGTGCTCTCCGGCCGTCTGGTCCACGGCGTCGGCAGCATCCTCACCACCGCGCTGATCACGACCGGGGCCGCCGTCACGTTCTCGCTCGCCGCGCTGGTGACCGGGTCGCAGGGACCCACCGACGCCGCCGGGTGGGCCGCGACCCTCGGTCTGTCGCTCGTCGGCACGGTCGTCTCGTTCCTGCTCCTCACCCTCGGTCTGGCCCGGATGCCGAGCACCGACGCCTCGGTCGTCTCGACCGTCGAGCCGGCCGTGGCCGTGCTGCTCGGCGTCCTGCTGCTGGGGGAGCCGATCGGGCTCCTGCAGGTCGTGGGCGTCGCCCTGGTGCTCGGATCGGTGGCCGTCCTGGTCCGGGTCGAGGCTGCGGAGGACGTTGTCGACGCCGGGGCTGGGCACTGATCGGGCCGCCGGTTCGTCGTACAGGACGCGGCGCAGCGTGGCACGGCGTGCCTGCGTGCGAGGGAATGCCGCGGGCGTGTGACAATGTTGCCCCGGTACGCCCCTTGCGCACCGCCTCACGACGCACGCCCAGGTGACTGCTGGTGACCAGGTGCGTGCCTGCCCGATGACGAGAGGTTCGTACGTGCCGTCGAAGCCGACCAAGGCCACCCCGAAGACCCCTGCCAAGGCTCCCGCCAAGAGCGCTGCCAAGGCCCCGGCCCCGGCGAAGACCGCCGTCAAGGCGCCCGCCAAGACCGCCGCCAAGCCGGTGGGGAAGACCGCCCCCGCCACCAAGGCGGCGTCGGCGCCCGCCAAGGCTCCGGCCAAGGCCGCGCCCGCCAAGGCTCCGGCCAAGGCCGCCCCGGCGAAGGCCACGACGAAGGCTGCGATCACCAAGGCGGCCCCCGAGAAGGTTGCCGCCAAGGCAGTTCCTGCCAAGGCTCCGGCCGGCGCCGCGCCCGCCAAGGCAGCTCCGGCGAAGGCGGCGAGCAAGGCCGCTCCCGCCAAGGGCGCGAAGACGCCCGTCGGCGACGACGAGGACGTCGTGGCGATCGTCGTGGTCGAGGGTGAGGACGCGGTCGAGATCGTCGACCTCGACGAGACCGACCTCGAGGCCGTCGTCGACGTCGACCTCACCGACGCCGCCGTGCTCGAGGCTGAGCTCGAGGCGGAGATCGCCGAGGTGGTCGCGGAGCCGACCGAGGGCGAGAAGCCCGAGGCGGAGGCGGAGAAGGCCGAGGAGGAGTCCGAGGCGTTCGTCATCTCCGACGTCGACGACACCGACGAGCCGGTCCAGACGGTCACCGTCGCCGGTGCCACCGCCGACCCGGTGAAGGACTACCTCAAGCAGATCGGCAAGGTGCCGCTGCTCAACGCCGAGCAGGAGGTCGAGCTCGCCAAGCGGATCGAGGCCGGCTTGTTCGCCGAGGAGAAGCTCAACTCCGGGCTCAAGCTCAACGCCACCCAGCGCGGCGACCTCGAGTGGATCGCCGAGGACGGCCGCCGGGCGAAGAACCACCTGCTCGAGGCCAACCTGCGCCTCGTCGTCTCCCTCGCCAAGCGCTACACCGGTCGCGGCATGCTCTTCCTGGACCTGATCCAGGAGGGCAACCTCGGTCTGATCCGCGCGGTGGAGAAGTTCGACTACACCAAGGGCTACAAGTTCTCGACGTACGCCACGTGGTGGATCCGTCAGGCGATCACCCGCGCGATGGCCGACCAGGCCCGCACCATCCGTATCCCGGTACACATGGTCGAGGTCATCAACAAGCTGGCGCGCGTGCAGCGTCAGATGCTTCAGGACCTGGGCCGCGAGCCCACCCCGGAGGAGCTCGCCAAGGAGCTCGACATGACGCCCGAGAAGGTGGTCGAGGTCCAGAAGTACGGCCGCGAGCCCATCTCGCTGCACACTCCGCTCGGCGAGGACGGCGACAGCGAGTTCGGCGACCTCATCGAGGACTCCGAGGCCATCGTCCCGGCCGACGCCGTGTCGTTCACCCTCCTGCAGGAGCAGCTCGACTCGGTGCTCGACACCCTGTCCGAGCGCGAGGCCGGCGTCGTGAAGATGCGCTTCGGTCTCACCGACGGCCAACCCAAGACCCTCGACGAGATCGGCAAGGTCTACGGCGTCACCCGTGAGCGCATCCGTCAGATCGAGTCCAAGACGATGAGCAAGCTGCGTCATCCCAGCCGTTCCCAGGTACTGCGCGACTACCTGGACTAGCCGACACGCCCACGAAGCCTCTACGACCTCTTCATGCAACTTCAGCAGACCGTCAAAGCTGACCCCAGCCGCCCGACGGCGAGTGAGCACCTGCCCTGAAGCGCCACGGTGGCGTGCGCCGCTGAGGGCGCGCGCGAGGTGCCGATCTCGCTCGCCCCGGTTAGGCAACTCTGCCCCGGACGTCGTTATGGCGCGCTTCACGAGGAGTGATGTCAGGGGTCACCCACAAGGTCCCCTGTCGGGGGTGCTGGCGACAGTGCGGATCGGCTGATGGCGCACGAGGCCGACGCATGGAAGAAGGCCCAGGTGGGGGGCCGGCCCGGAAGCCGGCCCCCCACCGTGGTGCTCAGGCCGCCGTGCGAGCCCTGCGCCGCCCTTCTGCGCGCAGAGCTTCGCGCGCGGTCTTGACCAGCAGTCGCCGATCGTCGCGGGTGAGGACCGAGCGGTGCAGCAGGATCTGCTCCAGCCGTGCCGTCGCGGCGTCAGCGGCGATGTGGGCCACCTCGAGTCCGACCTCTTCGGGTAGGTCTCCGGGAACACCGTGCACGAGCACCGATCCGTCGGCCGCGACCTCCACCTGCACCTGAGCGGCGATCCGCTCGAGGTCGTAGTCGGAGGTGTTCTCCCGGAACAAGCACCAGTGGCGGCACCTAACCTGCTCGAACCCGCAGGACTGACCTCAGGCCGCCGAGTCGGAGTCGGCGATGCGCCGCTCGATCTCGGGCAACGCCTCCAGGAACACCTCACGGATGTCGTCGGGGTGGATGCCCAGGTCCAACGAGGATTCGACGAGCTGGGCCAGGCTCTCGCGATCAGCGAGTGCGACCAGCTCCCGGGCTCCCACGGGGCTGTGCCCGGTGATCGCAAGCAATGCCGCGGCGGTTGCGGCGACATGGCGCCGGACCCCCTCGGGTGCGGTCAGGGCCAGGGAGACCATGGCGTCGGCGAGTTCGATGCGAGCAGCGGCGTCTTGGGTCGCGACTGTGGCCAGGAGGTGGTCGCGGACCTGGATGTCGCAGAGCAGGACGAGCAGGCCGGCGCGCACGGTGGACTCGGCCTCGATCACGTCAGCTGCGCCGGTCGGCGGGTGTCGAGCCGCGGCCACGAGGGTGGTCAGGGCTTGCCACGCCGTGTCGCAGCGCACCCGGAGCGGGTGGTTGGCCAGGCCCGCGGCGTGGCGGTACTCCTCGGCGCTGGGGGCTAGGTCGGGGCGTGGAGCGAACCGCGCAGTAACGTCCGCTCGGCTGGGCGCGCGGGCCCGATGACCGTGCGCGACGTGCTCAACCTCGATCTGCGACATGTTCGCCGGGATCGGCGTGCCCTCGGGCGTGCAGCACGAGTCGTCGGTGCACAGGTAAGAGCGGAACCTGTCGGCGTGGACGAGGAGTGCATCACGCACGTGTAGGCCGCCGGTATCCAGGGCATCGACCAGGCCCAGCACGCGCTCGGTGGCGTCGATGGCGGTGTAGACGGCGATGAGCGCCTCCAACGATCGGGCACGAAGGCCGACGTCCAGGAGCTGCTTGGCGAGGTCCGGGATGTCATCTGGCACATCCACTCGCAAGGTGCAGACGATGTGTGAGCTGTCGGCCTCGAGGTAGACCACCACTACAGACTCGGATGGTCGGAAGCCGATCAAGCTCGGGACGGCGGCGGCGAACTCGGCAGGGCTGGTGAGCCGGATGCTGTCGGGCATGGTGTTGCTCCTTCGATGCGGGGTGTGCGTCCGCATGCGGACACAAACAAGCCCCCGGCCGGATGGCCGAGGGCTGACATGACAAGAACCCTGCCTCATCAAGAGGTCAGGGCTCGGGGGGTGACTCCGCAGGGTGGTCCGCACTCAGGCGGTTATCCCGGAGGGAGTCGGTGAACGGGCCACAGGCACTGTCCTGCTACCTGCTCATGTGACCAGTATACAGCCAAAACGCCTTCTGCTGCAGGCGGTTACAGCGATCGGAAGACTGCGCGCCGACAGTCTCAGTCGACGAGTCTGTGCAGGCAGGTGTCCAGGCGCTTGTCGGCCCTCGCTCGGGCCCTGGCGATCTCGACCGCAGCGTCCTTGTCGATGCGCTTGGTCGCGCCTTCAGCGAGGTAGCGGTCGAGGACGTCGCGGTACTTCTCCTCCGCCACTCGCCAGCCGTTGTCCCCTACGACGGTCGGCCCTGCCAGCACCGAGCGACGGGTCGTGCGACTCAAACCACCGTAGTCCCCGACACCAGACTGAACGGCCGCCCGCGGCTGAGCCGGAGTGGTTCATCCCGGGTTCAGCCTGCTGGGCCTTCCGCGAGCGGGTGCCCCGGTGTCACCCTGCGGTAACGCGGGTCATCGGGGCTCGCGGGGTAGCCAGATGACGCTCGCCCGCTCGTTGGTCATCGTCCGGGACGAGGCGTCCAGGTCAGGAGGCCCGCATGTCGAGAGTCCGCATCGCCGCGCTCGTTGTCACCCTGGTCGTTGCGGCAGGGGCGGTGGTCGCCGCGAGCAACACCGCCACGGCCGCGGTCCCGCTCGCGGCTGTCACGACTCCCACGACCGCCCACGGCACCGGGTTCCAGGTGCACTCCACGATCGACACCAGCTTCTGCATCGACGTCGCCCCCGGAGCCACGGAGGGTCGCCAGGTGACGATGTCCCAGTGCACGGCCGCGGCCTCTCAGCGGTGGGGCTTCACCTGGAACACCGACCAGACCAACCTGCTGGTCGAGTCCCAGGGCATGTGCATGGACGGTCGCAAGCCCACCGCCGGAGTCGCCGCCACGGTCGGGTACTGCCGGTTCGGGGACCCCTGGCGCTACGTGTTCACCCCCGTAGGGCTCATCCAGAACGTGAAGACCGGCCAGTGCTTGACCATCCCGCGCGCTGCGTCGGGAGCGGCCGTGTACTTCGACGTCTGTGACAGCACCCGGACCGCACAGCTGTGGAAGCTCAGCGCCTAGCGGACTCAGCTCGAGACGAGCCGAGAGGGGGCCCGGTCATGCGGGCCCCCCGTGGCAGGCGTCATCGACCGACACGCGCCTCGCCCGACTCGGCCTTCCCTAGGCCGCGGTACACCGACGCGCGGCTGACACCAAGAACTCGTGCGATCGTCGACACGTCGTGTTCTCCTGACTCCACCATCGCCCTTGCGGTTGCCTGCTTCTCCGGCGTCCAGACCGTCGGCCTCCCACCGACGCGTCCGCGAGCCCGCGCCGCTGCCAGGCCGGCCTGAGTCCGCTCTACGATGAGTTCCCGCTCGAACTGAGCCAGCGCAGCGATGACGTGAAAGACCAACTTCCCGCCTGGCGTCGAGGTGTCGATGCTCTCGGTGAGGCTTCGCAGGCCGACGCCTCGCTGCTCGAGCTCGGCGAGGTCAGCCGCTGTGTCCCGCGAGGGCGACCAGGACCCCGGCGACCGCGAAGTACTTGTTGCTACCGAGGTCGCGGACCGTCTTGATGTTGAACGCTGCTGCGAGGTGCTCGCCGTCGGCGTCGGTCACACCTGCCAGCGCGGCGACGGGAGCGTCGAGGATCTCTGTGAGTGACAAGTTCTCGTAGGCCTTGTCCAGCGCCTTGCTCAGCTCCACAGAAACGGCCATGTCGGTCTCCCATGCTGTGGCCGAGCCTGGTGCCCGGCGGGGCACTCACTCTCGTCCGCGCCGAGCCGCGGGGCAAGGGGTGGCCGGGAGGGCGCCACTGTTCACCGGTGCTATAACCGAATCGGCGGACACAGGCCGCGGAACGGGCCATGCTCGATGGACAAGCACCGACGCCTTGGCTGGCCGAAGATCCTCGAGGATGGGGCGACGATGAAGGGGTTCAAGAACTTCCTGATGCGCGGGAGCGTCGTCGAAGTAGCGGTCGCCCTGGTCGTAGCGCTGGCGTTCGCCGCGGTGATCACGGCATTCACCAAGACCATCATCAGCCCTCTGCTGGCGGCAATGGGTCCGAGCGACAGCATCGGCCTGGGCTGGCAGATCAAGTCGGGCAACCCCAACACCTTCATCGACGTGGGCGGCCTGATTACGGCGATCATCACCTTCATCGTGTTCATGGCCGTGATCTACTTCGTCATCGTCGTCCCATACAAGGCGGTTCAAGCCCGACGAGGGATCACCGCGTTCGGCGACCCTGCTCCGGCCAAGACCTGCCCCGCGTGCCTGTCCGACGACCTGCCGGTCGGTGCGAGCAAGTGCAAGTACTGCGGCACCGACCAACCAGCGTCGCTCGCCTAGAGAGGCGGTACGGCTTTCCGGACTCCTGCAAGTCGCGCGGCAGGTCGGCGCATCAAGTCCGCGATGCGACGGGCCCTCCCGCTACATAGCGCTCGGCCCCGAGGACCGGCCCGGAGTGGGGCAACGCGATTACAGGGCGGTAGCGTCGAAATGGGAGTTGGCGAGCGCGGGTGATGGCTGTGGACCGGTTCGAGTACGTCGGGTGGATAGTGGATCACCGCCTGCCGGCCGAGGACATTGACGCGGAGTGGCCCGTCGCCTTCGTGGTCACCGCCCCCTTCGCTGAGGCAGCCCGGGACTGGGGTGACACCTTGACGAAGGCGAGATTCCCGCCGGGCCACACGTTGGAGTTCTCGTGGTCGCTGGTCGTGCCGATCACAGAGTCCACAACTCCCGGGATAGAGGCGATGGCCATCGTCGCCTATGGCCACCTGGCGGCGGACGAGGACATCGGCTGGTAGCCGTCAACTCGACGGGGCGCGCACCGCCCTGGGGATGCCCTCAGGAGCGACGACCACCCGTTAGTCCTGGACGGTGCTGGGTCGAGTGAGGGGTTGCCCAGGCCTTCGTGCTGCAGCCTCGATCGCGAGGACTTCGCCGGTCACGTCGACCATCTGCGAGACCTGGCGCAACATTCGCCCGTCGTCGTCGCGGACCGCGGCGGCGTGCAGGTCGCACCTGACATGGTGTTCTCCTGTGGACCCGGTGTCGGTGCGGGTGGCTAGATCCCGCTGACGGCGGTGACGGCTCCCACGGCGATGGCGGCGGTGAGCTCGCCGTGGTCGTGGGCGTTCTGGTCGGCGTAGGTCTCGGCGAAGTCGGCGATAGCCTCGTCGAACTTGGTGCTCGAGCCGAGGTAGGCGGCGATCGCGACCCGGTCCCCGGAGCGGGCGTGGGCGCGGGCGAGGGTCTGGCCGCAGAGCCTCCCGTAGAAGGCGATCCCGTCCGGGACCATGGACTCGACCACGACCGAGCCTTTGCCGTCGCGGAGCTGGCGAAGGTAGAAGTCGCGGTCCAGGCCGTCGAAGCCCTCGACTCGTTGCCAGCCCAGGAAGATGTCGCTGGTGGCCTGCATCAGCTGCTGGCCGGTGACGACTCGTTGGCCGTGGTTCTTGAAGCCGCTGGCCTTGGTGAACCCGGACAGCACCGAGGGCTGAGCCTCCTTGGCCTGCAGGAACAGCGGGTCACCGCCGTTGAGGCCCTCGAACAGCAGGATCCACGCCCGAGTGCCGACGCTGCCCACGCCGACGACCTTGCGGGCGGCCTGCACGAGCCGGAACTGCTCGAGCAGGTGTCGGCGGTCCCATTGCAGGGTGCGCCGGTAGGAGCCGACGATGGCGTGGAACTGGTCGTAGGCCGCGGCTGCTTGCCCTTCGTCCAGCAGGTCCTCGATGGGGATGATCAACGGCGGCTGGTTCACGATCCGCGGGCGACCGTCCACGATGGTGGTCAGCTTGGACAGGGCCTGGATGCTGTCCCGGCCGCGCGCCTTGTCCAGCGCCGCCTGCGTCATGCTGACCCGCCGTTCGTCGAGCTGGTCACCGATCTGGCGGAGGACGTCGTCCATCTCCATGTGGGAGTACCACACGGCGAGGTTCCCCGTCGTGGCGAACTCCCGCATCGACTCCCGGTAACCCGCAGCGGCGGCCAGGACGACGCGGCGGCGCTTCTTGGCCGAGAACCCGTTGTCCCGACCCGCGACCGCGAGACTGGCGGCGAGGCGCTTGACGTCCCACTCGAACGGGCCGGGATGGGTCTCGTCGAAGTCGTTGATGTCGAAGACCAGCCGGCGCTCAGGCGAGGCGTAGATGCCGAAGTTGCTCATGTGCGCGTCACCGCACAGCTGGACCCGCAGACCCGAGTTCGGCGTCCGGGCCAGATCGGCGGCCATGATCAACGCGCCACCGCGGTAGAACGAGAACGGCGACGCAGACATCCGCCCATACCGGATCGGGACCAACTCAGGCACCCGCGAGGCGGCCTGACCCTCCAACAACTCCACCGGGTTGGCCCGATCACCCGAGTCGTAGTCGCCCAGCCCCGTCAGCGGTGCACGCTGACGGGCCGCCTTCCCCGCGGCCGCGCGCTCCGCCTCGGTGGGGTGGGACACCCGGTAGGCGGATGCCGCGGGAGTCTCCGTCGCCACCGCGTCAGTGGTGGCGGTTGCATCAGTCATGGCAAGCCTCCCGAGAGGGCGAGGCCAGGGCTGTCCGCCGCCCAGTACGTCCGCAGCAGATGCTGTCCGAGGACCGACCGTACGCCCGAGCGAAGCCCGAGTCCCAGCAACGTGCGGCGGTCACTGGCGGGCCATGGCGACTCTCCAGCGGTCTGCGGCGGTGATGAGGTGGTCGTTGTCGTCGGCGCCGATGTCGAGCTGCACCCACCCGATAGACCCGGTGAACCGGCTCGACGCCGGGGTGTAGTCGTCACTGACCGGGGACGCGGTGTCGGAGCCCACGTCGCACGTCTCGTCGGCGGAGAAGATGAGCGGGACGGTGCCGTTGAGTCGACCGGAACCTGTCGGCGCGCCGTCCACGAACAGGGCGACATCCCCGCCACGCCCGAGGCCGCCGCCGTCGTAGCTGAACTCCATGCGCACCTGGTGGGTGCCGACGTCGAGGGGCTCGCCGCCGGAGATCTTCGTGCGGTCGAGGCCGAGCAGGTTGTAGCAGTAGGTCAGACGACCATCGCGCAGGTACATCGACCAGCCTGCGAAGGCCCCGCCCTGGGCGATGATCACACCGTCGGCGCCACCTTCGGGGATGTTGATCTCGGCGCTGACGCTGTGCGACTTGTTCTTCAGGTTGAGCACCGTGTTCTCGGTCAGCCGCCCCATCCCCGGGAAGAGCTTCTGCGACGTTCCCCGGATCAAGGTCGGTCGTCCCGCGAGCCCTGCGTCGAACCTCTCCACCGCGCGGTCGTCGAGCGGGAACACGCCGTACTTGGAGGCCTCGAGCAGGAACATCCGCTGCATGTGGCGGAGCCGTTCGGGCTGCTCGTGCGAGAGGTCACGTGCCTGGGTCCAGTCCGTGGTCGTGTCGTAGAGCTCCCAGATGTCGTCGTCGAACGGCGTCATGTCGCCGGTGACGATCCAGGGGGTGCGGTGCTTGGTCACCGCTGTCCAGCCTCGGTGGTAGATGCCGCGGTTACCGGCCATCTCGAAGTACTGGGTCTGGTGCTGGTCTTCGGCCTCGGCATCGTCGAAGCAGTACGCCATGCTGACGCCGTGCAGCGGCATCTGCTGCAACCCGTTCACGAAGTCCGGTTCCGGGAGACCGGCGACGTCGAGGACCGTGGCGGCGACGTCGATGACGTGGTGGAACTGGTGGCGGATCTCGCCGCGGGCCTGGAAGCCGTTCGGCCAGGACACGATCGTGCCGTTGCGGGTGCCGCCCCAGTGCGAGGCGATCTGCTTGGTCCACTGGTACGGGGCGCACATCGCGTGCGCCCACCCCACCGCGTAGTGGTTGTAGGCCGCTGGGCTGCCAATGCTGTCGACGTGGGCGATGAGGTACTCGGGTGTCTCCAGGGCGGCGGCGCCGTTGAAGATGAACATCTCGTTGACGCTGCCGTTGATGGTGCCCTCGGCGCTGGCGCCGTTGTCGCCGATGATCAGGTAGATCAGGGTGTCGTCGTAGACCTCGAGCTCCTCGAGGGCGTCGAGGAGGCGTCCGATGTGGTGGTCGGTGTGCTCGAGGAAGCCGGCGTAGACCTCCATCTGACGCTCGAGGACGGGGCGCAGCTCCACGGGCATGTCGTCGTAGGCGGGGATCTCGTCATGCCGAGCCGTGAGCTCCGCGTCCGGGGGGATGACCCCGAGCTCCTTCTGCCGGGCGAACATCTCCTCCCGGAGCACGTCCCATCCGGCGGCGAAGCGCCCGCGGTGGCGATCTGCCCACTCCTCCGGGACGTGGTGCGGAGCGTGGGTGGCGCCGGGCGCGTAGTAGATGAAGAACGGCTTGTCGGGCATGAGCGCCTTCTGCTGGCGCACCCAGCCGATCGCCTTGTCCGTCATGTCCTCGGTGAAGTGGTAGCCCTCCTCCGGCGTGGCTGGCGCCTCGATCGGGGTGGTGCCCTCGTAGAGGGCCGGGTAGTACTGGTTGGTCTCGCCGCCGAGGAAGCCGTAGAAGTACTCGAACCCGCTCCGGGTCGGCCAGGAGTCGAACGGGCCCATCGGGCTGGTCTGCCAGACCGGGACCTCGTGGCACTTGCCGAACTGCGCCGTGCTGTACCCGTTGAGCAGCAACGTCTCAGCCAACGGGGCCGCGTTGTTAGGCCGGATCGAGCTGTAGCCCGGTGCCGACGTCGCGATCTCGGTGATGGCGCCCATCCCCACCGCATGGTGGTTTCGGCCGGTGAGCAGTGCCTGACGAGTCGGCGCGCACAGCGCCGTGGTGTGGAAGCGGCTGAACTTCAGTCCCGTTGCGGCGACCCGCTCCGCGTTCGGGGTCGGACATGGACCGCCGAACGCGCTTGAGGCACCGAACCCAACATCGTCGAGCAGGATCACGAGCACGTTCGGGGCACCCTGCGGTGGTCGCAACGGCTCGATCGGCGGGAACACCGTCTCCGGGTCCTTCGCGTCATAGGTCGTCAGACCCACGTGGGCCCGGTTCGGGATGGGAAGGACGGACCGGGATCCATGCTCGGACGTCATGGGCGACAGTCTCTACCGGGCCGGACCTCCGCCGGTACGGAACGTCGAACCCGATCCCGGCGGCGTCCATGCCCCGGGTCATACTCCCGACCGGCCATCGCCCGGTAGACAGAAGCCCGGCTCACACCCAGTGCTCGCGAGATGGCCGTAACGTCGTGCTGACCAGACTCCCTCATGGCTCGTGCGGCGGCCAGCTTCTCCGGCGTCCAGACAGTCGGTCGTCCGCCAACCCGGCCACGAGCCCGAGCTGCTGCGAGCCCTGCTTGCGTCCGCTCCCGGATCAGGTCTCGCTCGAACTCCGCCAGTGCAGCGAAGACCACTCATGACGCCCTGCCGCCCACCGGTCGACCCGATGCGAGGCACGCGGCCCGTCTGCGGGCCTCCGGAACCTCGGGCTGCCCGGTCAGGGTCGGCGGACCCGGAAGGTGCCCGTTGGGGCTGCGTTCCCGAGGGTGGCCCGGATCGGGCCGTAGGCGTTCCGGCCGGTGAGCGTCCAGCGGTAGGTGCCCGTCATCGCGGTGGGGGAGACGCACCACGACACCCCGCGGATGACGCCGTCGGGCGACGCGCCGTGCCAGGTGCGGACGGCACGACCGTTGGGGTCGCGCAGCGTGACGGTGACGGCGGAGGCGGGGTCGGTCAGGGACCAGACCGGGGCCCAGCAGGAACCTGCGGTGCGGCCACGCGTGAGAGTCGTGCCCGTCGCGTTCCAGGGACCTAGCACGCGCGTCGGGGACACGTCGCGGTTGGTGAGGGGCAGCGCGGCGATCGTCATGGTCGTGGCCCAGCCCTCGTGCGGGTCGATCGTCGATGCACGGGCGAGCAAACGGCCGACGAACGTCAGCTCCGGCGCAACTCGTGCTCCGACCGGGAGCGTGGCACCGACCACCGGGCGGAAGGCGAGTGTCCGCGCACCGACGTCGAGCGTGGCCAGACCACCGGTGCCGGGGTCGCGGCAAGCCAGCAGATGACCCATCATGTCGTCGCAGAGCCACGCGACGGGAATGTCGCGGCTCGTGCGTCGTGCGAGGTCCGCCACGAGGAGCCGGTTGCCGACGGGGTACCGGTCGTTGCGGTAGTAGGAGACGACCAGCTCGCCGCCAGAGAGCCAGATGCGGGACGTGCGCGACGCCGCAGACTTCCCCGGCGGACGGACCACCTTGCGAGGGTTGGTGGCCGAGACCGGGCTGTTCTCGTCGCGCAGCCAGACCCAGCCGTCCGGGGTCTGGTAGACGGAGAGGCTGCCGTCCTGCGCGAGCTTCGTCGTCCCGCTCTTGGTCACCAGGTGGGTCACGCCGTCCGGTCCTGCCCACCTGACCAGCGAGGAGATCGGGTCGGCGGCGCCGTCCGTCGCGAACAGGGTGTAGGCCCCAGACATCGCTATCGTGCGGATCTCCGCGCTGCCCAGAGGCACGCGGCCGCTCACTTTCGCGCCGTCACGCAACACGATCTGTCGGCGGGTCTCCGACCCGACGTACTCGGGGATGGCCGTGCGTGAACCGCTTACCCCGTATGAGGTCCTGCCGCTGTCGTACCAGACCCCAACGGCCTGGGTGACGGTGAAGACGACCGGAGTCGAGGTCGACCCTATGCGGCGCAGCACGACGCTGACGTGGTTGCCGAGACCGGGGAAGTAGGGGCCGGTCTGGTAAGTCATGAGCAGAGTCCCGAGCGACCCCTCCGCGTGGTTGATGCCGGCAGCGGCCGAGGGTGCAGTAAGGACAGTCGTGTCCGGCCCGCCGGGCACCCACGACGACCAGACCGACCGCAGCGCGTTCGTGTCAATGTCGAGCTCCCGGATCAGCCCGAACGCAGGCGACCCCGTCGTCGTCGCCGAGGACCAGATCACCGCCGGGCTGCTGCCTGCGAGCGACGGGGGCAGGTCCAGCCGGGTCAACCCTGCGGAGGACGCGGTCCAGGTGAGCCACACGTCGTTCCATCCAGGTACGCCGTCGGCGCTGAAACCGACCAGGGCGACCGCGCCCGGGATCACGGCGACGATGGGCCGCTGCCAGGTGGTGGAGTGGGCGGCCGTGGTGCGGAGGGTGCCGACGACCCTGTCCCAGTACCCGACTGTGGTGCCGTAGGCCCACCCGACGGATCCTGACGCCGTCGTCGCCGCCACCCAGTCCGCCGGGACGTCGGCGCCTGCGAAGTCCGCGAGGGTGAGCGGGGCGCCCCCGTCCCGGGGGGCGAGACGGAGCAGGCGGCTGGCCAGAGTCGCGTCTCCGCGCGACAGGTACACGAGCCCGAGATCACCGACGGCGAGCACCTGGCCGAGGTCGAGTGGGCCGACGGTGGACGGGGCCGAGCCGTCGAACGGCCACCGCGTCGCCGGACCGCTCGCGGCGGCGGTGACCCACGCCGTGCCGTCGGAACCAACGAGCCCGACGGACCTCGGAAGATCCCTCACGGCCCGTGTGATGGCCGCTCCAGTCGTGAGGTCGAGGGCCCACAGGGTCGCCGAGCGCGTCGTCGCGGTCGTCGCGGTGACCATCGAGCCGACCGCCCGGGTGTCATCCACGAATCTGGCGGGGTACCAGTCCCAGAAGGTCAGGCTGGCGTGCGTGCCGAGGACGAGGTTCTTCACGGCCGATGTCAGCGCCACCCGGGTCGCCGGCGCGGCGGTGCTGCGGACCGAGCCGTCACCCATCAGGGTGCCCCGCGCCGTCCCGATGACCGGCCCGGCCGGTCCCCACGCCGTCAGCGTGCTCCGCACGAGGGGAGTGCTGACAGACCCGCCGCTGGTCGCCTCGGACGTCGATGCACCCAGGGCCAGGACCACGCTGAGGACCGCCGCCGATGCCACGACCTGTCGGGTGCGGCTCATGACCTCATCCCCCTCGATCACGCCCGCGCGATCGGACCGGAGGCGACCACGCGGACCCACCTCGACGTTACGACGACGCCGGCACCGCACGCGCGGCGAGCTGCGAAGCGGACCCGCTCGCCTCGACCGGCCCGCACACGACGCACACGTCGGCGCATCTGGGAGCGGACACGAAGTCACTCTCAGTCCAGGATAGTGCGCCGCACAGCGCTCGCAGATCCATTGCGGGAGAGGCGCTTTCGCACAGCGCTCAGGCGTCCAGAGTGCGCGACTACCTGGACTATCGGCGGGGTGACGGGGGTGGGGATCGGGTTCAGCGTGGTGGACATGACGACGCCTCCTTGCACGAGTACCGCTCTTCTTGACACCACCACGGTCTCGTCCCCTGGCTGTGGTCCGGCTGCACCGTGGTTGAAGGCCGGTTGAAGACGCGCTCAGTCATAGTCGGAGGCCTGGCCAGTTCCCCGATCCATGAACTTCGGCGCTCACGCCGGACCGTGAGGTGACCGCGGGGCTCGTCGACGGGCAGCGGGGCGAGGGGCCTACTCACCGGATCGGCAGGCTGTCATCCGTCCGGAGGCTCTCGCCTTCACGGTGTCCCCGGTGTCCCCGGTGTCGCCGCTGACGAGGTGGGCCGCGCGGGAGCCGTCCCGCCCGGGATGTGGTCTGCGGATCGCCGGTGGCGGGCATCATCGATGTCACCGTGGCACCGTGGGGAACGGCGCAGGACACACCGATGGGGCGGGGCCCCATCGGTGTGCAGGACGCCGGGTGAGGGCACGTGGACAAGAACGCGGAAGCTCCTGCAGCAGCACCTGGTGGTGTGATCGACGCGACCGAGCCGGTGCTGCTCCTGCTGCGCGACATGCGCAGCACCCGACGCGGGCTGACCGACCGTGAGGCGGCACGTCGCCTGGTCGCATTCGGCCCTAACGAGCTGCGGCGCACCGCACGGCGGCATCCGCTCCGCGAGCTCGTCGACCAGCTCGTGCACCCTCTCGCACTGCTGCTCTGGGTGGCCGCCGGGCTCTCGCTCGTGACCCATACGCCGGTGCTCGCGGTCGCGATCGTCGCAGTGATCTGGCTCAACGCGATCTTCGCCTTCGTCCAGGAACGCCAGGGGGAGCGGGCGGTCGAGGCTCTCAGCCAGTACCTGCCGCAGCGCACATCGGTGCTCCGCGACGGGCATCGTCGCGAGATCGAGGCAGCGACGCTCGTGCCCGGCGACGTCATGCTGATCGCCGAGGGCGACCGGGTCTGCGCCGACGCCCGGCTGCTCACCGGCTCCCTCGAGCTCGACACCTCCACGCTCACCGGCGAGGCGCTGCCCGTGATGCGCTCCTCCGACGCGAGCGACGTGGGCTCGGCCTACCTCGACTCGCCGAACCTGGTGTTCAGCGGCACGTCCTGCACCGGCGGAGAGGCACAGGCGCTCGTCGTGCGCACGGGCATGCAGACAGAGCTGGGCCGGATCGCCGCGATGACCCAGATCGTCGAGCGGGAGCCGAGCCGTCTGGAGATCGAGGTACGCCGGGTCGCCTGGATCATCGCGCTGGTCGCGCTCGCCGTGGCGCTCGCGTTCATCCCGCTGGGCGCCTTGGTGGCCGGGCTCTCGCTCGCGAACTCGGTGAACTTCGCGATCGGGCTGATCGTTGCGAACGTTCCCGAAGGGCTCCTCCCCATCATCACGCTGGCGCTTGCCGTCGCAGTGCGCGAGCTGGCGCGGCAAGGCGCGCTCGTCAAGCGGCTCAGCGCCGTCGAGACCCTCGGCTCGACGAGCGTGATCTGCACCGACAAGACCGGCACCCTCACCGAGAACAGGATGGTCGCGCTCCTCGCCTGGACACGGGGGGGCGAGCATCCGCTGGGCGCGGCCGCGAGCTCGTCGATGGCCGGCGCACCGATCTCCGCGGACACACCCGGTCCGCTCGAGCGCCTCGCCGAGGTGCTGTCGCGGTGCAACACCGCCGAGCTCGACCTGGCACGTCCGGGCCAGGGCATCGGGGACCCGACCGACGTCGCGCTGCTCGCCGCCGCGCGCACGCTCGGCGCCGACGTGGATCCCGACCGTCGTTCGGCGCGGCACGTGCGGATGTTCCACTTCGACCCCACGCTGCGCCTGATGACGACGATCGACCGCGAGCAACGCGGCGTCGTGGTGCACACCAAGGGTGCACCTGAGGAGGTGCTCGCCCGCAGCACGTCGGCACTCGACCCCGACGGCGTCGTCGTTCCTCTCGACGACGAGACGCGCGCCCAGCTGGCCGCGGTCGTCGCCGACTATGCCGAACGCGGTCTTCGTATGCTGGCCATGGCGTTCCGCGATCTGGGCCCCCGGTTCGACGACGACGAGCGAGAGGTGCTCGAGCGCGGTCTCACCTTCGTCGGCGTTGTGGCACTTCTCGACCCCGCGCGCCCCGAGGTCCGGGGCGCCGTGGAGGCCTGCCACACCGCGGGCGTCCGGATCATCGTCGTCACCGGTGACCACCGCCTGACTGCGCAGTCGATCGCTCGCCAGGTCGGCATCGGGGGCGACGAACCCGTCACGGTCAACGCCGGCGAGCTCGACACCTTGACCGAGCAGGAGTTCGACGACTACCTCGCCGACTGTGGAGAGCTCGTCCTGGCGCGCACCTCACCGGAGATGAAGATGCGTGTCACCGATTCGCTGCAGGACGCCGGCAACGTGGTCGCGATGACAGGCGACGGTGTCAACGACGCGCCGGCGCTGCGCCGTGCCGACATCGGGGTCGCCATGGGACTCAAGGGAACCGACGTCGCGCGCGAGGCGGCGACGATGGTCCTCACCGACGACAACTTCGAGACGATCGTCGCCGCCGTGGAGGCGGGACGCCGCGTCTACGACAACGTCCGGAAGTTCATCCTCTACATCTTCGCCCACGCCACGCCGGAGCTCGTGCCGTTCCTCGTGTTCGCGCTCTCCGGGGGCCGGGTGCCGCTGCCGATCACCGTCCTTCAGATCCTGGCCATCGACATCGGCACCGAGATCTTCCCCGCGCTGGCGCTGGGTCGGGAGCCGGCGGAGCCGGGGATCATGGACCGCCCGCCGCGGCCCGAGAGCGAGCGGCTCATCCGCGGCAGCCTCCTGCTCAGGGCCTGGGGCCTTCTCGGCGGCGTGTCGGCCGTGCTCGTCACGGCCGGGTACTTCTGGGTCCTCATGCTCGGTGGGTGGACGCCGGGCGCCGACGTGAGCGAGACCAGCGCGCTGCACGAGGTCTACCTGCAGGCCACCACCATGACCTTCCTCGGCATCGTGGCCTGTCAGGTGGGCACGGCCTTCGCAGCCCGCACCGAACGCAGCTCCATCGTCGAGGTCGGCCCCTTCACCAACCGCCTGCTGCTGTGGGGCATCGCGTTCGAGCTGGCCTTCTCAGCGGTCCTGGTCGGGCTGCCGGGCCTGTCCTCGAGCATCGGCATGGCTGTGCCCCCGGTGCAGGCCATCACCGTCCTGCCGCTGTTCCCGCTGCTGGTGTGGGGGGTCGACGAGATCGTCCGTGCCGTGCGTCGTCGCACGTCACCCGACGCAGGACGATCGAACTCCGCGCGCCCGGTGCGATAGCCGACCGTCGCAGTGAGCACGACACCGCGGTCCGACCCTCCAGGTGGGCGGCGGAGGACGGACGGCCCGCTGGACGGCGGGACTGCATCGGTGCGTGTCCCTCCCCGACGGCGACGGGAGGTTACGCCGAGAGAGCGGGCAGGACTGTGCGAAGCGCTACTGCACCGAGCCCGAACCTCGGGTCGACGAGCTGCTTGCCGTAGCGCCGCACGTCGTCGCCTCGCAGCATCAACGTGCGGTAGGCGCCTGCTCCGGCAATCTCGCCGGCAAGTCGACAGCCGACGATGCGACCTGCAGTGGGCCACACCGTGCGCATGGCTTGGCCGTCCTTCCATCGCAGCACGTCATCGCCGTCCATCGCGCCGATCGATACGATGGGGATGACCAGGTGCTTGAGGCTGTTCATCGACTCCGCGCCGGGGTAGGCGGTGTCGATGCCGACGATGTTCAGGCCGACGACCTCGCCCTGCGCGACGGCGTTCGGGAAGATCGCGTGCACGTAACGCTCACCGGTCATCCGGTCGGCTGCCTCGGCGACGTCGCCGGCGGCGTAGACGTCGGGCGCTCCCGGTGCGCTCCTAGGCGGTGCGCGCGACGAGGTAGTCGGCCCAGCCGCGCAGCGTGCGCACCTGGTCGTAGTCCATCTCGGGCACGTCGACGCCCGTCCGCTCGTGCACCCGTTCCACCAGGGTGAGGAAGTCGAGCGAGTCCAGGTCGACCGCGTCACGCAGGTCCTCGTCGTCAGGCACGGCATCGAGGTCGATCTCGGGCGCGATCTCCCCGAGCAGTCCGAGCACGGTCGTGCGTGCGTCTGTGGCGTTCACAGCTCCTCCGGCTTCTTCAGGGCGGTGTCGAGGGCCGCCAGGAACCGGCTGCCGCGGTGGCCGTCGGTCACACGGTGGTCGCCGGCGAGGGTCGCGACCACGACCGGCCGGACGGTGAGCATGCCGTCGACCGCCCAGGGGCGCTCGACCGTGCGGCCGAACCCGACGAGCGCGACCTGTGGCGGGTAGATGACCCCTTGGACCAGGTCGGCACCCTGGTCGCCGAGGTTGGGGACGGTGACCGTGGGCACGGTCATCTCCGAGCTCGTGAGCCGACCCGCCCGCGCGCGCGTCGCGATGTCCTTGAGCCGTGCCATGAGATCGTCGAAGGACAGCGACTCGGCGCCGCGGATGTTGGCCACGAGCAGACCGCCCGCACGGAGCGAGACCGCCACGCCGAGGTCGACGTGGTCGTGGGGCTCGAAGCGGTCGTCGACGTAGAACCCGTTGAGGTCGGGCACCGTGAGCAGGCAGGTCACCGTGGCCTTGAGGAGCACAGCCGCGGGCAGCAGCCGCTCGGACGACGCACGTCCCTGGTTGCGCTCCGCGACCCAGTCGAGCATGGCCCTGAGGTCGATCGTGGTCTCGAGGTAGTAGTGCGGGATCTCGCGCTTGGATCGCGCCATGAGCGCAGCGGTTGCGGCCTGCATGGCGTCCTTGCGCTCGTCGGTCCGCACGTCGGCCGTGCGGGCGCGCCGCGCTGGTGGAGCAGGTGCCGGGCGACCGGCTCCGGCGGCGGCCCGCGGTGGCGGCTGTGGCGTCGCGACCGACGATGCCGTCGTGGCGACGCACGCCGCGCCTTCGACGTCGTCGCTGGTGACCGAGCCGCCCGGGCCGGTTCCCGCGATTGCCCGGAGGTCGATGCCGAGCTCGGTCGCGCGACGCCGGGCCCGGGGCGAGGCGGACGGGTGCGCCCGGCTGACGGCCTTCACCGACTGCGCCGTTCCGGGGGCCCCGAGCGGCTGGGCGCCGTGGTGCGACGCGGCGGCGACCTCGATGTCGTGCCGCGTGATGCTGCCGTCGCGCCCGGAGCCCTCCACCGCGTCGAGGTCGACGCTCAGCTCGTGAGCGAGACGTCGAACGATGGGGGATGCCGCGACGTGGTGAGCGGGCTCGGCCGGGCCGCCGGCAAGGGATGCCTCGAGAGGTTCCCGAGGTGGCGTCGGCTCCGTGGGCGCGGACGGCACGGCACCCGCGTTCGTGCGAATGACCGCGAGAGGTGTCCCGTCCGAGACCGTCGCCCCTGGCTCGACCAGGAGCGTCTCGACCTCACCGTCCTCGGTGCAGGAAGCCGCGGATCCGGCCGGCGCTGTAGAGCTCGACGCAGCGCTCCTCGAAACGTCTCACGAGCAGCATGCGCTCGAAGAGCGCCATGTGGTCAGGCTGGCGCCGGCCACCCACCGGGGTGGGCACTGGCGCTTCGGGCTCAGGTGCTGGGCGACGGGACGTGCTCACGACGGGACCTCCAGGGTGGAAAGGTCGCCCTCCGGCAGCCCGAGCTCCCGCGCCTTGAGCAGGCGCCGCATGATCTTGCCGCTGCGGGTCTTGGGAAGGTCCTGCTGGAACGTGATCTCGCGCGGAGCCACGGCGTTGCCGAGCCGCGAGCGGCCGAAGCCCAGGATCTCGCGCCGCAGGGAGTCGGTGGGCTCGAAGCCGGGCTTCAGGGCGACGAACGCCTTCACCACCTCGCCCACGATCGGATCGGGGATCCCGATGACCCCCGCCTCGGCGACGGCTGGATGCTCGAGCAAGGCGCTCTCCACCTCGAACGGCCCGATGAGGTGGCCGGCCGACTTGATGACGTCGTCGCCGCGCCCGACGAACCAGAACCAGCCCTCGGCATCGCGACGCACCAGGTCACCGGACAGGTACCAGTCGCCGAGGAAGGCCTTGGCGTAGCGCTCGGGTGCCCCGACGTAGGCTCGCATGAGCGACGGCCACGGGCGGCGCAGCGCCAGCTCGCCGAGCGAGTCGGGCGCGTCGAGCACCACGGGACCGCCGTCGGATCCGCGCAGCACCGCGCCGTCGGCGTCGCGGGCAACGACGACGGCCTCGATACCGGGCACCGGCCGTCCCATCGAGCCGGGTCGCACCTCGGTGCCGTGGTAGTTCGCGACCATGATCGCGCCCGTCTCGGTCTGCCACCAGGTGTCACGGATCGGCCGGTCGAGCTCCTCGAGACCCCAGTGCACGACCTCCGGGTTGAGGGGCTCGCCCACGCTGGCGACGTGGCGCAGCGCGGACAGGTCGCGGCCCTCGTGCGGGGGGGAGCCCGACCTCATGAGCATCCGCAACGCGGTGGGTGCGGTGTACCAGACCGTCACGCGTTCCTGCTCGAGCAGCTGGTACCACCGGCGAGCGTCGAACTCCAGCTCGTCCACAACGCAGGTCACCCCGCACGTGAGCGGAGCGATGACCCCGTACGACGTGCCGGTCACCCAGCCGGGGTCGGCAGTGCACCAGAAGACGTCGTCGTCGCGCAGGTCGAGCACGTAGCGGGCCGTTGCGTGCTGCGCGACGACGGCGTCGTGGACGTGCACGGCGCCTTTCGGCGTGCCGGTCGTGCCGCTCGTGAAGTGGATGAGCGCCGGCTCCTCGGGGTCGGTGGCCTCGACGGCGAACGCGCCGGTGGTGGAGGGCCAGAGCTCCGCCAGGGGCACGACCCCGGGTCCCAGCCGCTCCGCCCCGACGAGCTCCTCGGCGTCTGGGCCGATGAGCAGAA
>Ga0208851_1000048_pt1 | contig 50223 bp, 54 predicted proteins | sample NGESurshal092012_FD_184481 | JGI IMG/M metagenome (GOLD analysis project Ga0208851, IMG submission 184481) | Arctic peat soil microbial communities from Barrow, Alaska - NGEE Surface sample 415-2 shallow-092012 (SPAdes) | ecosystem: Environmental > Terrestrial > Soil > Wetlands > Peat ... | reverse complement strand
AGGATCGGCTCTGCGGTGTCGAGGTAGACCGGCCGCGGACGGCTCGCCTTGAGCTTGCGGTTGCGCGTGTTGACGCGCACCGGGTTGCGAGCGATCAGGTCGCGCTCCTCGGCGACGGCGAGGATCTGCCCGAGGCGCGTGATCGTCTTGTTGATCGATTCGGGCGAGAGGACGCCGTCGCGAACCCTGTGCTCGCGGTAGCGGTCGACCTCGGCCACAGTGATCTGCGAGAGCTGGTGCTTATGGAAGAACGGCAGCAGGTGGTTGCTGAGCTGCCAGCTGTAACCGAGGATCGTCGCCTCGCGCAGCTCTCTCCGGCGGGCCTCGATCCACTCCGAGGCGAACGCGTGAAAGCCGGGATCGACCGCCGCGACCACGGCGACCTGTCGCACCGGCGCCCAGCGGCCGCGATCGACGTCGGCCACGAGTTGGCGCAGCTCGCGCTCGGCTCGGGCGCGATCCCATCCGTCGGTTGTGTCGCCGAGCGGGACGTAGTGGCGCTCGCCGTAGGCGCGGAAACGCAACGCGAACGCGCGACCTGCGCGGGTCGACCGCTCGATGACCTGTCCTCGCGCGCGGGGAGCCGCGCCGGTCCTAGGTTCGGGCCTCGCCGGGAGTGGCCCTCGACCGCCACCGGCGCCGGCTCGGTTCGTGGCGGATCGGAAGCAGCGGCACGCGGCTCACAGTCTCTCGCACCGAGGCCGCGGGCGCCGGCGCACGGCCTCCGTCCTGCCCGTGGAGAAGATACGCCGCGACGGTCGCGGGATCGAAGCGCAGCGGCGCGCGCGGACCGGCTCCGAGGCGCACGACGCCGAGGTCGGCGGCGTGGGCGTAGACCCAGCCGCGGTGTACGCCGAACCGCTGAGCGACCTCTGCGGCCGTCATAAGCCGGTCGCCTTCTGACAGCAGCCGCACGACGCGCGCGGCGCCCTCAGCAGCCAGCTCCGGGACTGCAGCACTGCGAGGGGAGGAAGGGCACATGTCTCTTGGTCGCGCGAGAGGCCATTCCACCCCCCTCCTGATTGACGCCCGGTTGTCGTCTGGCGAGGGCTTGCATAGCGGTGGCGATGCCTTGACGCTGTTTGCGTCGTCGTGCATAGCATTCCAAGGACACGGCCGTTATTGACGTGCCGACCTATCAGCTGAAATAGCGGCCCGCGCCAGGAAGCCTGTGATGACGCCTGCGAACAACCGAGCCGGACGCTTCGTCAGGCAGCCCGCGGGCTGCCCCGCCTTCATTCCCGCGCCGCTGCCGCCCAGCCCACCGGTGGTACTGGACGGCGAGATCGTGGCCCTCCTGTCCCGTGCCGACTTGGCATTGGGACGCTTGGACGGCATCGTCAAGGTCGTCCCCGACCCCGACTTCTTCGTCGCGATGTACGTCAGGCGCGAGGCCGTCCTCAGCTCGCAGATCGTAGTCGCACGAGCTCCCGAACCACCCCCCTGCGGGGTGCATGGGTGTGCCTCGCTGTTCTGGGCCCCGATGCTCGCGAGACCGTGAAGGACTCCGGTACGTCTGCGCTGGCGGTCGCGACGGGGCAACGTGTTCGGGGCCTGGCGATGGTGCAGCAGGTCTCGGTGCCGATGCACGTAGGGTGAGGCCGGTGACCGCTCCTGGTCTAGTGGGCTTGCTGCCGCCGTTCGGCGCGCGCCTGCAATTCGTCCTGAGCGGGAGCGACAGGTGGAGGTAGGGTCGCTCCGTGCTGTGAGGGCGGGGAAGGCCACCGGACACCCGCTCGGCATTCGCTGGGCGCAGCGGCGCCTGCGGTCAACTACGCCCTCCGAGTTCGTGTTAGGTCGGATGGCCAATACGCGCGGAGTGGTCAGGATCGGTCCAATGCGCAGTGTTCCCGTTCTGTGCTGCGTCGTCAGCGCAGCGCTTCTCCTCCCCGCGACCGCTGGAGCGATGTCCGCGGTGGCGCCGTCCGTCGCCGTGTCGCCCAAGGTCGTTCTTCGCGGCGGCAGCATCATGGTGACGGGCCGGCACTGGCCTGGCCGGACACGTGTCGAGCTGCTGATCGGCCCGCCCCGCAGCGAGGCGGGCCACGTCGCGTGGGTGACCACCACGGGTTCCGGCACGCTCCGCAAGCGACTCCCCATCGCGCGCCGCGCAGCAACAGGGCGATTCGTGCTGCTCGCGTGCATACGCTCCTGCCGGGTGAAGGCACAAGCGTCCTTTCGCATCGTTGCCGGATTCTCAGGTGCCGCAGCGAACCACGACCTGACCGGGGATCGGCTCTCTACTCGATCTGCCAGAGTCCGGCTGCATGGGCGTCGAGGGGATGACCGTCACCTTCTTGGGTGCGGCCGAGACGGTGACCGGCTCGCGCTTTCTCTGCGAGAGCGAAGGCCAGCGTGTCCTTGTGGACTGCGGGCTGTTTCAGGGAATCAAGCGGCTGCGTGAGCTGAACTGGTCGCCGTTCCCCGTCGATCCTGCCTCGATCGACGCGGTGGTGCTCACGCACGCTCACATCGACCACTCCGGCTACCTGCCGGCGCTGGTCCGCGATGGCTTCGCCGGCAAGATCTGGTGCACGCGGGGCACCGCCGCGCTCGCCCGCGTGCTGCTGCTCGACTCGGCCCACCTGCAAGAGGAGGGAGCGCGCATCGCCAACAAGCGCCGCTCGAGCCGTCACAAGCCGGCGCTGCCGCTGTACACCACCGACGACGCCGGGCGGTGCCTGAAGCACCTGCACCCCACGCCGGCAGGTGCCGCGTTCACGCCGGCGCCGGGCATCGACGCGCTGTTCACTCCCAACGGCCACATCCTCGGCTCGGCGTCGGTCCGCCTGGACGACGGCCGGGCGTCGGTCAGCTTCACCGGCGACGTGGGACGCCCCGACGACCCGATCATGCGGCCGCCCGAGCCGTTGCCGGCCGCAGACCACATCGTCACCGAGTCGACCTACGCCAACCGATCCCATGGAGACGCCGATCCGTCCGACGAGCTCGAGGCCGCCGTCAACCGCACCATGCAGAGGGGCGGCGTCCTGCTGCTGCCGGTGTTCGCCGTCGGGCGAGCCCAGGCCGTCCTGCACCTGCTGACCGAGCTCAAGCTGACGGGCCGCATCCCGGACGTGCCGACCTACCTCAACAGTCCCATGGCGGTCGAGGCCACCGACCTGTTCCTCGAACTGCGCGACGAACACAAGCTGTCCGAGGAGCAGTGCCGCCAGATGCGCGACGGCGTGCGGTTCGTGCGCACCGTCGAGGAATCAAAGGAGCTCAACACGCTGCACGGGCCGATGATCGTGCTGGCCGCCAGCGGCATGGCCACCGGTGGACGAGTCCTCCACCACCTCGAGCAGCTCCTTCCCGACCAGCGCAACACCGTGCTCTTCACCGGCTACCAGGCCGTGGGCACCCGCGGCGACGTCATGGTCAACGGAGCCACCCGCATCAAGATCTGGGGCCAGTACATCCCGATCCGAGCCGAGGTGCAGCAGATCGACAGCCTGTCCGCCCACGCCGACGGCGGCGAACTCATCGCCTGGCTCTCACAGACCCCGGTGCCCCGCTGGGGAGCCAGCGTCGTGCACGGCGAGGCCGCCGCCACCGACGCCTTCCGGCTCCGGCTCCGCGACGAGCTGCACTGGGACGCCCAGGCCCCCGCCATCTTGGACGCCGTCCACCTCCCCGACGGCCTGGAACGCCACGACCCCAGGTAGGCGGACGGTGCCGGGAACCGCTCCGAGCGAACCCGCTCCTCAGCAGACCAGGGTTCGAGGGACCGCCTGAGATGGGGGGAACGGCGGCCCAGTTCGCGGTTGCGCTCGGTATCGGCCTCCTGATCGGCCTGGAGCGTGAGCGCCACAAGGGCAGCGGCCCGGGGCGCGAGGCGGCCGGGATCAGGACGTTTGCGCTGGTCTCGCTGCTCGGCGCTGCGAGTATGCGTCTCGCTGGCCCTTCCGCGGTGACGGTGGCCGGTGTGTTCGTCGCAGCTCTGGCCCTGGTCGGCTACGCACAGCGTCGGCACGACGACCCGGGAATCACCACCGAGGTCTCGCTCGTCGTCGCGTTCGTGCTCGGCGCGCTGACCCAGCGCGACCTGGCACTCGCCGCCGCCCTCGCCGTGGTCGTGACGCTGCTGCTCGCGTGGCGCGGTCAGCTGCATCACCTTGTCCGCGACGTGCTCACCGAGCACGAGCTTCACGACGCGCTGCTGTTTCTTGTGGCGGCCGTCGTGGTCCTCCCGCTCGTGCCGGACACACAGGTCGGCCCGTACGCCGCGCTGAACCCGTTCACGATCTGGCGCCTGGTCGTCATCGTCGGCGCGATCAACGGACTGGGGTATGTCGCGGTCCGCATCGTCGGCCCTCGCCTCGGTCTGCCGATCGCCGGGTTCGCGTCGGGATTCGTCTCCAGCACCGCGACGATCGCCACGATGGGCGGCAGGGTGTCCGAGGAGCCGGCGCTCAGCCGTCATGCGGTCGCGGCCGCGGTGCTGTCGACGATCGCCACGCTGATCCAGATGATGATCGTCGTGGGTGCCACGAGCAGGGCAGCGCTGGGCGAGCTGGCGGTGCCACTCGGCGTCGGCGCCGTCGTCGCCGCGGCGTATGGCCTGTTGTTCGCGGGCCGCGCTGCGCGATCGCCGGCGCCTCGCCAGCTCGAGGAGGGCCACGCGTTCGACCTCAAGGTGCCCGTGCTGCTCGCAGCCCTGATCGCCACCATCACCGTGCTGAGCGCTGCACTTGAGGCCTGGCTCGGGAAGACCGGCATCACCGTGGGAACAGCTGCCGCGGGACTCGCTGACCCGCACGCTGCATCGGCGTCAGCAGCGAGCTTCGTCGCCGACGGGAACATCACCGCCCAGGCGGCGGCCGTCCCGATCCTCGCGGCACTCACCGCCAACGCCGTGGTCAAGGCGATTGTGGCCCGCACCACCGGCGGGCGACGCTACGGCAGCCAGGTGAGCGTCGGGCTCGTCCTCGTCGTCGCCGCCGCATGGATCGCCTACGCACTGACGCACGTGGTGTAGGACGGAACGGCCCCCGGAAGCGCACACGCTCGCCCCGGCTGTGGGCGTGAGCTGCGCGACTACTCGACGACGCGCAGCGAGCCGGAGAGGTCCGTGCGCTGCAGGCGGTGCAGGGTGAGGAGCGGTGCGACGCCGACGACGAGTATTCCGGCGGCGACGGCGATCGCGTAGGTGCCGGGCGCCACGGCGTTGACGAGGCCGAGGTCGGGCATCGTCTCTGGCATGTTGCTCGTGAGGATCCAGGTGAGTACCGCGTGACCGGCGGCCACTCCAACGATCGTGCCGAGGGTGCCGATGAGGAGCGCCTCGATGATCTCGCCGCGCATGACCCGCGGGACCGAGACGCCGTGCGCGAACATCGTCGCGTGCTCGCGGGTGCGCTCGTCCGTGTTGATCGCGGTGGCGTTGAACGCGATGAGCAGCGCCATGGCGGCCGCGATCATGACGGTGACAGCGAGGATCTCGTTGAACTGCTCCATGGTCCTGTCCACCGCGTCCGTGGTCGCCGCCGCGCCCTGCACCGCGGCGATCCCGGGACGACGCAGCAGCTCGGCCTTGACGTCGTCGGCGGATCGCCCCGCTGCGGGGACGACGGACAGGCGGTTGATCAGGCCGGAGAGGTGGAGCGTCGTTGCTCCCTCGCTGTTCGTGTAGGCGAGGAAGCGCAGCGGACTGGTGTGGATCCCGGTGACGGGCAGAGCGGTCCGGACCAGCCGGAAGGTTCGGGGGCCGGTGGGGACGGGATGGACCACCTGCACGCGGTCACCGACCGTGACGTGGAGCGTGTCGGCGGCGCGGCGCGCGATGAGCAGGCCCGGCCTGCCGGAGGGCAGCGTCCCGGTCGCGGCCGTCGGCTGCCAGAGCGGTCGGCGATCCGCCACGGTCTCGAGCGCCACGTCGAGCTTCCTGCGGCCCGCCACGAGAGTGGAGGCCAAGCGCAGCGACGGCTGGCTTGCTCCGACGCTCGCGGCATCGGTGACGCTTCGCACCGTCGCGCTGTCGCGGCGCTGCACCGTGCTGAGGTCGGCGGTCAGGCGCCGCGTCGATCCGGCGAGCGCCTCGTTGCGGCTCGCCTGCAGGGTCGCGTCGAAGGAGTCGATGGTACCCGCCATCGCCATGACGATCGTCACGACCGCAGCGATCCCGAGCAGCGTCATGATCGTGCGCCGAGGGGTGCGCAGGACGTTGCGCAGCGGGAGGTTGGACAGGGCGCCGCCCGGTATCCGCAGGCCCTTGACGAGCCAGGCGAGCCCACTGCTCCGCGCTGCGCGGGCGCCGACCTGAATCGCGTCGATCGGCGGCACCCGCAGTGCGCGCCAGACCGGGATGACGGCGGCGGCGAGCGGCAGCAGGAGCCCGAGCACCGCGCCCCGGACGAACACGCCGGTCTGGAACGCGGACTCCACGACCGGCAGTGGGAAGAACTGGTCCATGACGCCCGCGAGCCATGCGTCGGCGGCAAGGCCGACAGGGATGCCGAGAAGCACGCCGAGGAGCGCGATCTGCGCGCCCAGCAGGAGCGGGCGGCGGGCGAGCGTCCGTGGCGGCACACCCAGGGCCATGCCGATCCCGATCTCGCGACGCTGCGCCTCGACGGTGCGGCTGATCAGGTTGAACGCCGCGAACGTGGCCGCAGCCAGCATCAGGAAGGCGAAGATGTCGAGCATCTGCTGATCGCCCTCGGCGTCCTTGTAGATCATCCGATGCGCCGGCTCCTTCGCGCGCGCCGTGACCGTGAAGCCGGTCGCCGGAATGGTCGCCCGCAGGGCCCTCGAGACCTGCGCCTGGACGGCGGCAGCGTCGGCGCCGGGGCGCAGTCGCAACACCAGCTGGTTGACACGCCCGGGCTGGCCCGCGAGCGCCTGGGCGGTGGGCAGCGGCGCGAAGAGGACTGCGAACGTCGACTCGGCTCCAAAGTCGGCACCCGGCGCCGTAACGACGAAGTACTCCGGCGCGAGCACCTGTCCCGTATAGGCCACCCGCTGCCCGCCCGCCAGCGTGAGCGCGCCCGCCGCCGGCAGGGAATGCGCGCGCCCGAAGTTGTACTCCAGCGCGACCGCCGGACCTCCGGTCCCCGTGGAGGGCAGGCTCCCGCGGCGCACATCCAGCATGTCGACCGCGGCGCCCGGCAGCGTGCCGACGATGCGGCCCGGCACGATGATCGTGCGGCCCCGGGTCGAAGCATCGACCTGCGTTGAGGTGACGAGCCGCTCGGCACCCGCCGCGACGTCAGCGCGCGCCCCGCTGCGTGCGAGGGCTGACCGCAGCACTCCCTCGGGAGCGGTGCTGCCCTCCACGAGCGAGAAGCGCAGGTCGTGCATCTGCAGCGCCGCGAAGCTGCTGTCGGCGGAGTCCACCCGCCAGACGGCCATGCTGCTCATGGCCGCGAACATCCCGACGCCGAGCGCGAGCAGCAGCGCGATCGACAGCACCTGGAAGCGGTGCCGGCGGGCGTCGCGAGCGGCCCAGCGAAGCCACAGCCGTTGTCGGCGCAAGCGGCCCATCGCTCACCAGTTCAGGTCAGCGATGTCGACCTGACCGCCCTCAGGCGGACCGATCCGCACGACGCGCCCGCTCGAGAGTTCGACGACGCGATCAGCGACACGAGCGATCTCGCGGTTGTGCGTGACGATCAGGACCGCGCGGCCCGTATGCGCCTGAGCGTGCAGCAACTCGAGGATCTGCACGCCGGTCACGAAGTCCAGCTCGCCCGTCGGCTCGTCGGCGAGCAGGATGGGATTTCCGGACGCCAGCGCCCGGGCGATCCCGACCCGCTGCTGCTCTCCCCCCGACAGCTCGTGCGGGAAGTGCCGGAGGCGATCGCCGAGCCCCACGCGCTCGAGCATCTCCACCGCGACCCCGGTCGGGTCGGAGCGGCCCGCGACATCCGCGCCGAACTCGGCGTTCTCGAGCGCCGTCAGCGCCGGAAACAGGTTGAACGTCTGGAACACGAAACTCACGCCGTGACGACGGAACTCAAAGAGCTCCTTGCGCGAGGCGTCCGTGATGTCCTGACCAGCCACCAGGACGCGGCCCTCGGTCGGCGAATCCAGCGCACCGATCATGTTCAGCAGCGTCGTCTTCCCCGACCCGGACGGGCCGAGCACCACGATGAGCTCCTCCGCCCGCACCTCCAGCGACACGCCGGCAAGCGCGACGACCTCGCTCCCGCCCACCTCGTAGCGCCGCCCGACGCCCTCCAGCCGAACCAGCACATCCCCTGCCGATGCAGCGGGAACGACCTCCTGGGCGTCGGTCAGGCTCATCGTCCGACCGTATGCGTACGGACCCTCACCGCCAACCGCGCGGGTCCGACCAGCTTGTCCGGGGAAGCTACGGACCGGCCGTCAACGACCACCAAGCACCGCCGCGGCCCTTGCTGGCGCCGCGGCGGTGAACGTCTCTGTTCCTAGACGGTTCGCAGAACCGGCCGTCAGGGAACAACGCACAGCGGACCTCCGTGTCGGTACGTGAAGGGAACGGCGCTCGACGGAAGATCGAACAACGGGCGCGCCGGTTGCACAGGCCTTTGGGCCTCTTAGCTGCGATCGCAGGTTCTGTAGGGCTCCAGGCTTGTTGCCCTTCGCGTGGAGCCGGAACGGCGGTAGTAGACCTCAAGGCGCCGTCCGACCTTCACGGCCGCAAAGCCCGACAGGTGGATGTAGTGGGTGGCGGCGGTCACCTTGAACGCGATGCGACGGCCGGTGACGGTCCGCAACCGGAATGTGCGGGAGGTGCGGCCGACACCCGTGACGACGCCGCAGACATCCGACGGGCCCGAGGCTGCCCGGCCGGTTGGGGGCGTGGGGCTGGCGGGTTCCGTCGCCTCGGCAACGGGGCCGCCGGCCAGCAGACTGGTGGTGACTAGAGCGGCGAGTAGAACGGGGCGGTGCAATGGGTACTCCCGGCTTGGGGACGTCGACGCTGACAGGCCCCGCCAAGCCGCGAATCGGTGCCCGTCCGCAGATCCGGACGGGCCGACTACGCACTCATGCCTGCCAGCCTCCGAGCATGCCCGTGCCCCGAACTGCACGGGCTCGTGCGAGCCCTCGGAAAGCGCTATTCGGGCCGGTATGCGCTCGCGCCGGCGCCCGATGAACGCTGGCCGTTTCTCACCTGTTGAACCGTTCGCCCCAATGGCCGGCCGTCGCGGGCGGTTCAACAGGTGTGCGCCGTGCGAACTGGTGCGCAGCGGTGCGCAGGAATGCGGGCGCGCATACCGGTTACATACCGCTCATGCTTTGCACTTTTCCTGTGAGCGCCGCATCGAGATCCGGCTTGTGTCATGTCGGTGGTCGGGAACCCCACCCCGCGCACGGCACCGGTCAAGATCCCGCTTTGGCCACCTCAGGCGGGGCGAAGCTGGCATTCGCCGCGCTCGCGCCTCGGACGAATTGCAGGCGCGCGCCGAACGGCGTGACCGGCCCGTCATCGGCGCCGCCTTGCCTGAGCCTCAGACGGATCAGTCGCGCTCGCGTTTGCGGCATCAGGTAGTTGCGTCTTGTGTCGTGACCGGCGCGGCCAGCGATCAGTAGCTCCGCCGTTCCGCCGTTCCGGTGCCCGTCTGTAGGCGGCCCGTTCGAGACGCCGCCGGGGGCCCATCGCTATTCTCGTCACGTGGCGACGAGCACGCTCCAGATGACCATCTGCTACGAAGATGGAGACGACGGCTGGACGATCGCGTCGGTCCCCGAAGTGCCGGGCACGCACAGCCAGGGACGCACGCGCGAAGAAGCGCGAGCCAACGTCCTCGACGCCCTTGAGGTCATGCTCACGCCGGACGATGACCTCCCGGACGGTGATCGCGAGCCGCTCGTGCTGACGATCGAGCGGTGAAGCTCCGCGACCTCGAGCGTCACCTGGTCAAGCACGCGATATGCGTGAGCGCGCGACGCTGAGACTCGATTCCGGCGATCGGCTCCGCGTCGACGTCGACCGTGCTGACCTCGTTTCGGGGCGGGCGCGGGTCGGTCTCCCCCGACCGGGGGAGACAGGGGTCCTTCGCGGGGTCCGCCCGATGCCGGATGCACGCGTCCCGGCGCCGGGTGAAGACTGGTCGGACCCGGATGTCTGCAGTGAGGAGCTCGTCATGACCAGGACGCTTGAGACGCCCAACGAGGGCCAGGCCACCGCGATCGAGGCCGCCGCGGCGCCTGCCGTGACTGGCGCCCCGGACGTTCGGGCACCGAGGCTCCGGGTGGTGGTGGCCGACGATCACCCGCTCTATCGCGAGGGGATCGTCCGCGCGCTGGACGCGGCCGGGATGCTGGTGGTGGCAGAGGCCGGCGACGGCGACGTCGCCCTTGCGCAGATCCGCGAGCACCAGCCCGATGTTGCGCTGCTGGATGTCACCATGCCGGGCCTGGACGGCATCGACGTCGTCGCGGTGATGGCGCGCCAGGCACTGCCGGTGGCCGTGGTGCTGCTGTCCGCGTTCGACGACCCGGCACTGGTCCGCGCGGGGCTGCGCGCCGGCGCGGCGACGTATGTCAGCAAGACCGCCGACCGGGCGAGGATCATCGACGCGGTCGCGGAGGCGGGCGCCCGTGCGAAGGCGCCAAGCGCGCTCGTGGGACCCGGCAACCTGCTCCGCCAGGAACGGTATGACCGGATCCCGCGCCTGACGTTGCAGGAATGTCGCGTGCTCCAGTACGCCCGCGACGGCCTGAGCAAGGAGCAGATGGCGACGCGGCTCGGCGTCGACGAGCGCGGCGTGCGCGGCAGCCTGTCGAGCGCGATCGACAAACTCGGCGCAGACACGCTGCCGCAGGCGGTTGACATCGCGGTCGGCGCGGGCGTGCTGCAGGGGCCCTCCGGCGGGGATGCTCCGGCGGAGGCCTGAGCGCCTCCCGCAGGGCATCTTCAGCGAGGCGACGGCAACCTCACGGTGATCGTGGTCCCGTGACCGCGGTCGCCGTCGATGCGCAGCTGGCCTCCGACGGCGCGGACGCGCTCGGCGATCGACGCAAGGCCGATGTGGCCGGCGGCGAGCGCCTCGCCGAGGCGCTCGGGCGCGACGCCGACACCGTCGTCGCTCACCTTTAGCTCGAGCCCGCCGGCACGAGCGGCGAGCGTCACGTCCACGCTGCCGGCGTGCGCGTGCTTGACGATGTTGGTGAGGATCTCGCGCGCGACGGCGTAGAGCAGGTCGTCGTGGACATCACCGGCAGCGGGGTCGACGTGCACCTGCGCCTCGAAGTTGCCGCGTCTGCCGGCCTCGTCGGCGAAGTACCCCAGGACCGCGGCCGGGCCGGCCCGCTCGAGGCCGACCGGGTGCATCGCGAAGACCTCGTCGCGCAGCTGACGGTGGGTCTCGTCGAGCGCGTGCTGCGCGCGCGCGGCCGCGCCGGGAACGCCACGCTCCAGGTCGGTGACCTCCTGGCGGGCCAGCAGCACATTCTGGATCGCGTCGTCGTGCAACACCTGCGCCAGCCGGCGGCGCTCACGTGCCTCGGCGTCCAGCGACTGCTGCACGAGCTCGCGCCGGCTGTCCGCCAGCGCCGCGAAGCGCCTCGCACGGCGTCCCACCAGGGCCGAGAGCATCACCGCCGCCGCCCCCACCCAGATCAGCGTCAACGACTCGTAGAGCACCAGCGTCAGGTCCGCCGGCAGGCGCGCGGCCGGGTGCGGAATGGTCACGACGAGGTAGGCGACGAGCGCAACGGCCGTCCAGGCCGCCGTGAGGCGCGGGGAGAGCCGCAGCGCGGCGATGATCGGCAGCACGTAGAAGGCGAACCGCAGCGACGAGCTCTCGCCGCCCGACGTGTACACCAGCACACTGATGAGCACCAGGTCGATCACCGCCTGGACGGCGGGCGGCGGCATCCTGGACTCGGCACGGAAGGACACGACCAGCAGCGCCAGCGCGTACACCGCCAGGACTGCCAGCAGGTAGGGGTAGAAGTCGAGGGCGAGGTCGTGCGTGCGGCCGTGCAGCTCGATCAGCGCGATCGGCACCAACGCGAGCCGCAGGACCGCGATCCCCCGGTTGACGGCGGGGTCGTCCGGAGCGGCGGGATCGGGATCGGAGACGTGGGTCATTCGAGCAGCCCGTGGCGCATTGCCTGCGCGACGCACGCTGCTCGGTCTGAGACCTCGAGCTTCTCGTAGATGTGGCCCATGTGCGTCTTGACCGTCGACGGGGCGACGAACAGCTGAGCGCCGATCTGCGCCGCGCTGAGCCCGGAGGCCATCAGGCTCAGCACCTCGTGCTCGCGCTCGGTCAGCACCGGCCGGGTGTCGTCGACACCGTGCGCGCGAACCTGATCGAGCAGCCCGGCCTGCAGCGAGGGGTCGAGGACCGTCTCGCCGCGCGCGACCGCCCGCACGGCGTCGCAGACCGCTTCCCGGCTGGCGCTCTTTGGCAGATACCCGGCCGCGCCGGCGGCGATCGCCTGGTGGACGATGGCCCCCTCGGTCGACGCTGAGAGCATCAGCACGTGCGTGGGCAGCCGCTCGCGCCGGATCGCATTGAGCACCTCGAGCCCGTCGAGCCCGGGCAGCAGCACGTCCAGCACCGCGACGGCGGGAGCAAGCTCGCGGACGCGCTCGAGCGCCGTCGGACCGTCATCGGCCTCGCCGATCAGCTCCAGGTCGGGGCGTCCTCGAACCGCCCTGACGATCCCGTCGCGAAAGAGCGGGTGATCGTCCGCAACCAGCACCGAGACGCGCGCTACCGACACGCGGCCGGTTGTAGCAGGACGAGGCCCTGCAATCGTGTTACGGCGCGACGGCAGACTCGCGAACCAGGTTCAGGTGTCGGCCAGCACCGGCCCGACGGCGTTGCGGACGCTGACCGTGAACCCGCGGGTCGCATCCTTCGCGCGCTGGATCGCCTCGCCGGCGGTGGGCGCCTCGACCTGGACGCCGTGACTCTCCAGCCCGTGCAGCGAGTGGTACCCGCCGGCCGGGATGATCCCTTCGCGTCCGAGCGCCGCGGCGACGTCACTCGTCATCTGGCCGCGGAGCTCCACGTTCCACGTCGGCATGTCCTGGATCCTCCGCCGCGCGATGGTCCGGGGCATCCGTTGTATCTACGACATCTCGGGCGCGCTGGTGCTGCTGTCGGCCGGCTACCGCATCGGCGTCGAGGGCGGGCACCGGATCGGGCTCAACGAGGTCGCGATCGGGCTCACCGTGCCGTGGTCCGGCCCGGCATCCGCGACGGGGTCGAGCGGATCGCCGGCGACGGCCGCGAGTGGTGACTATGCGGCGGCGGGCGCCTTCTGCAGCGCGCCGGCGAACGCCTCCGACGTCATCACCTCGGAGAACATCGGGTAGTCGAAGCGGATGGCGTTCTCGTGCTCCTCGCTGGAGGTCGCGGCGACGCAGTCCGACAGGGTGATGACGGCGTAGCCCTTCTCGTACCCGGTCCGCATCGTCGACTCCACGCAGCAGTTCGTCAGGAAGCCGCCGAGGGCGATCGTCGTGATCCCGCGCGCGCGCAGGATGAAGTCGAGGTTCGTCGTCGCGAACGTGTCGAGCCCGCGCTTGCCCTCGACGACGACGTCGCCCGCCTGCGGGGCAAGCGCGTCGACGATCTCCGCGCCCCACTCGCCCTTGACGAACGCCGTCGAGTCGACGACGCCCTTGAGGATCCCGTAGGGGTGCGCTGAGAGCTCGCCGTAGCCGGGCACGAAGGTGATCGGCGCGTGCACGATCGTCGCGCCGGCGGCACGTGCGGCCTCGACGAGCCGGCGCGTGTTGTCGAGCATCCCGGTGCTCTCCATCACGCCCTGGACCGCGCCGTGCAGCGCGCCGCCCTCCGATGTGAAGTCGTTCTGATACTCGATCAGCACGAGCGCGGTGTGCTTCGGGTCGACGGCCATGAGGGAGCTCCTTCGTCGGGGGACGTGCACAGCGGATGGTACGCGCGTCCGTAGTTGGCGCCGATGCGCGCCCATGCCCGCCCTGCTGGGCTTGCACGATGGACACCCCATCGCAGACCGACTACCCCGTCCAACTCGACGTCGAGTACCCGGATCGCCCGCTCAACCGGCTCACGACGTTCTTCCGCCTGTTCACGGTGATCCCGATCGCGATCGTGCTCGGCACGGTCTCCGGGGGGTCCAGCTACTCCGGCGGTGCCGGCTCCGGCACGAGGACCGTCGCCGTCGCGGCCGGCGGCCTGCTGTTCGCGGGCCCGCTGCTGATGATCCTGTTCCGCGAGAAGTACCCGCGCTGGTGGTTCGACTGGAACCTCGAGCTCACGCGCTTCTCCTCGCGCGTCGCGCTCTACGTCGCGCTGCTCGACGACCGCTACCCGTCGACCGACGAGCAGCAGGCGCTGCGGCTCGAGATCGCCTACCCCGACGTGCCCGCCAACCTCAATCGCTGGCTCCCGCTGGTGAAGTGGTTCCTCGCGATCCCGCACTACATCGCCCTGTTCTTCCTGGGGATCGCGGCATGGATCTGCATCGTGATCGCCTGGTTCGCGATCCTCTTCACGGGGCGCTACCCGCGGGGGCTCTTCGAGTTCGTCGTCGCCGTCGGGCGCTGGGCCGTGCGCGTGAGCGCGTACGCGTTCCTGCTCACCACCGACCGCTACCCGCCGTTCTCCTTGCAGCCCTGAGCCTCAGCCGCGCGCGGGCAGGGTGACGACGGGCAGGCCCTCCCCGGCCTCCCAGCAGTCGCCGACGTCCTGGGGCATACCGACGATCTGGCCGCCGGCGCACCCGTCCGCCGCCACGCGGCGGCGCGGGTTGACGATGCCGACGAGGCCGACGATGCCCCCGAGGAACACGAGCGTGGCCGAGATCGCGATCCCGGTGTGGAACGCGCGCACCGACGCGTGCCGGACGGCGGCGGAGACGGCGACCGCCTCGCTCGGCGGAAGCCCGGTCGTGTCCGCCCGGGCGAGCGCCTGGCGTTCGGCCTGCGCCACCACCACCCGCGCCCGTGGCGTGAGCGGCACCCCGGCGAGCGAGCTGTCGATCGAGGACGTGAACGTCGCGGCGACGACCGCGCCGAGCGCCGCGATCGCGAGCAGCCCGGCGACGCGCGCGATCGCGTTGTTGATGCCGGACGCGATGCCGGCATTGGACTCGTCGGCATCGGCGAGGACCGTCGCCGTCAGCGGCGCGACGGTCATCGCCAGGCCCAGCGAGAACACGAGCAGCCCCGGCAGCACGTCGACGGCGTAGGCGACGTCGGCGGGCATCCGCGTGAACCACGCAAGCCCGAGCGCGGCGACGAGCGGGCCGCCGCCCATGAACGCGCGCGGCCCGAAGCGGTCCGCGAGCGCGCCGAAGCGCTTGGACAGCACGAACATCACGAGCGTCGAGGGCAGCGTCGCCAGGCCGGCCTGCAGCGCGTCGTAGCCGGCAACCTGCTGCAGGAACAGCACGAGGAAGAAGAACGTGATGCCCAGCCCGCCGTACATGGTCAGCGTCTGGACGTTGCCGACCGAGAAGTTGCGCCGGCGGAACAGGCCGAGCGGCAGCATCGGGTCCGCGATGTGCGCCTCGCGCCAGAGGAACGCCGCGAAGACGCAGATGCCGCCGACGAGCGGGATCACGACGCGGGCCGCCGGCCACCCGGCCTGCGGCTGGCTGACCAGCGCGTAGACGGGCCCCGCGAGGCCCAGGGCGCAGAGCGCGGCGCCCGCCCAGTCGACATGGCGGCGCGTCGTGCCCGGCTCGTGCACCGGGATCGCGATCCGCACGAGCATCAGCGTCGCGAGGATGAACGGGATGTTGATGGCGAAGATCCAGCGCCACGACGCGGCGTCGATGAGCCAGCCGCCGGCGAACGGCCCGATCACGGTCGCGATCCCCGACCACGCGGTCCACGAGCCGATCGCGCCCCCGCGCTCTGCCTGCGGGAACGCCATCACGATGACCGCCAGCGCGCTCGGCGCGAGCAGCGCACCGAAGATCCCCTGCAGCGCCCGCGCGGCGACCAGCACCCCGATCGTCGGGGCGAGCGCGCACAGCAGCGACGCCGCGCCGAACCCGGCGACGCCCAGCGAGAAGACGCGCCGCTCGCCGTAGACGTCGCCGAGCGAGCCGCCGACGAGGATCAGCGAGCCCAGCGTCAGGAGGTAGGCGTTGGAGACCCACTGCTGCCCGGCGAGCCCGCCGCCGAGGTCGCGCTCGATCGCCGGCAGTGCGACGTTGACGACGGTCGCGTCGAGGCCCGCGACGAACGAGCCCATGATCGCGGCGACGAGGATGAGGCGCTGGCGGCCCGGGTCGAGGGCCGGGGCGACGGTGGCCATGGCGCCGAGTCTTGCAGGAGCGCGGACGCGCTCGATCAGCGTGTCAGCCGCGGCGCATGAGCCGCCCGACGGCGGCCATCAGCTCGTCGGTCCTCTCTGCGCGCTCCGCCGCGGTCCTCGCGCCGGTGACGCAGTGGTGGGCGTGATCGTCCATCAGCCCGAGCGCGACCTTGTCGAGCGCGGCCTGCAGCGCGGAGATCTGCGTCAGGACGTCGATGCAGTAGCGCTCGTCCTCCACCATCCGCTCCACGCCGCGGACCTGGCCCTCGATCCGCCGCAGCCGCGAGAGCAGCTGGTCCTTGGTGGCGCTGTAGCCCCGCGCCGGGGTCGTGGTGCGTGCCATGGCGGACAATATACACATACCCCCTACAGGTATGCTAGGTTCGGCGCGTGAGCAGCGTCCTCGACGTCATCGTGAACGGATGCAAGGACGCGGCACTGATGGCGTGGGAGGTCTGGTGGGCGCTCGTGTTCGGCTTCTTCATCTCGGCCGTCGTCCAGGCGTGGGTGCCGCGCGAGCGCATCGAGGGCGCCATGAGCGGCAACGGCCCCCGGCCGATCGCGTGGGCGACGGGCCTGGGCGCCGCGTCCTCGTCGTGCTCGTACGCCGCGATCGCGATCGCCAAGAGCCTCTTCCAGAAGGGTGCCTCGGCCGCCTCCGCGCTGGCCTTCCAGTTCGCCTCGACGAACCTCGTGTGGGAGCTCGGCCTCGTGCTCTGGGTCCTGCTCGGGTGGCAGTTCACGCTCGCCGAGTACGTCGGCGGGCTCGTGATGATCGTCCTGATGGCCGCGATGCTGCGGCTGTTCGTCTCGCCCCGCCTCGAGGAGCAGGCACGCGCCCATGCGCTCGAGGCCGATACCGGCCACCAGCACCACATGGCCGGTGAGCGGCTGAGCTGGCGCACGCGGCTGACCTCCGTCTCCGCGTGGTCGGACGTGGCGCACAACTTCCGCGGCGACTGGCAGATGCTCTACAAGGAGATCGGACTGGGCTTCCTGCTCGCCGGCTTCGTCGCGCAGCTCGGCGACAGCGCCTTCAACAGCCTCTTCCTGACGAGCTCGCCGCCGCTCGTCCAGACGGTCTGGGGCGCGCTGATCGGCCCGGTGATCGCCGTGCTGAGCTTCGTCTGCTCGGTGGGGAACATCCCGCTGGCGGCCGTGCTCTGGTCCGGCGGCATCAGCTTCTCCGGGGTGATGGCGTTCATCTTCGCCGACCTCATCGTGCTCCCGATCATCCTCATCTACCGCAAGTACTACGGCGGCGCGTTCGCGTGGCGGATCATCGCGCTGATGTTCGTCACGATGGTGCTCGCGGCCCTTGCCGTCGACGCCGCGTTCAGCGCGCTCGGCCTGATCCCCGCGACGCGGCCCTCGGCGGCGGACGTCTTCGGGTCGGTCGCGCTGGACTACAAGTTCGTGCTCAACGTCCTGGGCCTCCTGGTGTTCGGAGCGCTGTTCTGGCTGACGGCGCGGCGCGGGGCGACGGACCCGGTCTGCGGCATGACCGTCGACCGCGACAAGGCGCTGCGCGCGGTCCACGACGGGACGACGTACCTGTTCTGCTCCGGGCACTGCCGGCACAGCTTCGAGGCCGACCCGCAGCGGTACGCCGGCGGCGGCTCGGCTCCCCGGCCCGCCGCGCACGTGCACACGCACTGAGCGCCGCGGCTTGACCAGCCGCCGCCCGGTCCGCAAGGATCGCCGCATGACGCGTGATCGGCTCCGGCACGGGGGAATGCGGCGCAGAGCGATGGTCGCCGCGCTCGGCGGCGCGGCGATCGCGCTCGCCGCGACGGCCCCGTTCGCCGTCGCCGCAAGGCCGACGTGCCCGCTCGGCCCCAACATCCCGCGCTCCAGCGGCGTGCAATGGGGCTTCTCGGTCAGCGGGCTGCCGGCCGGCGGCCACAAGGGCATCACCTCCTCGTACACGCACGGGCACGGCACCTGGTCGGGCGGCCGCGCGAAGGGCGCCGTGTGTCACCAGGACTCCGGTGGCGGGGTCGCCACCCGCCATGTGGTGACGCGGGTGTCGCCGGCGCCGGCGAGGCTGCGGGGCCATGTCACGCGCCTGGGCAAGCTCGGCGTCGAGCTCGTCGTCCCGCTCGTCGTGACCGGCAGCGACGACGCGGACTGCGCGCGCGGAACGCACGGCACGGTGACCCTGTTCGCCAGCTACTACGACGTCCACGTCGACAGCGCGGTGCTGCGCTTCGGCGCAGGCTGCGCCGGCCACGACCACACCTACCGCGGGTCGTCGCTGAAGGTGCTGATCACCCGCAGCGGCGCGCAGGTCGACTGAACGACGACGGGGCGGCCATGGCCGCCCCGCTCGCCGTCCTGCCTGTTCCTGTGTCAGCTCAGCCGGTGACCTGCGCGTCCGACGGGAGCGAGGTCGTCGGCGCCGGCGGCGTCGTCGTGTCGGGCGTCGCGCTCGAGCCGCCCTTCAGCGCGCGAATCGCGTCCCAGAACGTCTTGCGGGCCGTCTCGATCGAGGTGTGGTAGGTCTTGGCGAGACCCTGGACCTGCGTGCGCAGCCCCTGGATCGTCGCGCGCGTGCTCTGGCGGGCGGTCTTGCAGGCGGCCGGGTTGTGGTCGGCGTGCGCCTGCCGGCAGGTCGCGCGCAGTGCCGTGATGGCGTCGGTCGCCTGCTGCTTGAGCGGCGCGACGCCCGTCGTATAGGCGTTCTGCGCGTCGGTGAAGTTCGTCTTCAGCAGGGCGCAGGACGTTGCGACCTTGTCGGTCGAGCCCTGCAGGCGCTTGGGGGTGTGGCCGTTGGCGACCTTGGCGCACAGCAGCGAGGCGTGCGGGAAGGTGCGACCGAAGCCGCGCTGCCCGGGATGGGCGCCGGCGACGGCGGGGAGCACGAGCAGGGCACAGAGGCTGAGTGCCAGGAGGGTCCTGATGCGAGACATGGGGCGAACGTCCTTTTCGTCGGCGCACGGCTCCTCCTCGGGCCGTGCGCATGGGGTGATGCCCGCTCCAAACCACGCAGCGGCCCGAAGTCGCGGTGGGTGTGGACATTCGGACGAGTGGGTGCCGCGCGACCCCGTCGCAGCCGGCTGCAAGGGCGCATGCAACGTGCCGTCGAACGGGAATCCGGTGCACAGCTACCGCACCGTGCAGGCGCGCCAACCGGACGGATGACCGACGTTCGGCGCCGATTCCTCGTCACGAAGTCCAGGCTGCCGATGTCGTACCTCTCAGCACCACGACTGCCGCAACGGATGCCCACCCCCCGCCTCACACGCAGAGCCCGCGCGCTCGTCGGCGCGCTCCTGGCGATCTCACTCGTGATCGCGATCGGCGTGCTGCCCGCGGCCGCGAACACCAGCCACGCCGGGTGGCCGCGGATCGACGGCATGCTGCTGATGAACAAGCTTGATCAGAACCGCCCGCTCGATGCGCGCCCGGGCCACGACCCGTTCGACGGCACCGACCCGCGCTACCGCTGCGACGGCCTGCACGAGGACTCCTCCTGCGTCGGCCTGCCGCGCCACTGCCACCGTCGCGCCGTCGCCTGCAAGCACCCCGTCGTCGTCGCCGACGCCGCGCGCCACAACGAGCTGCTCGGCGGCCACGGCGACGACGTCATCCACGCGAGCCGGTGGGGCGACGTCATCTGGGGCGACTACAAGCCCGGCGGCCAGCCCACGAGCCAGACCGACCGCCTCTACGGCGGGCCGGGCCGGGACTTCATCTACGCGAGCCACGGGTGGAACACGATCACCACCGGCGGCGGCGCGGACGTCATCCACGCCCACTTCGGCCACGGATCGATCCGCTGCGACTCACCGGACGTGACCGTCTTCCTCAGCCGCCACAGCCGCCGCGGCTACAAGCTCCACGGCTGCCGGCGCATCAGCTACAGGACGCTCGGGTACTAGCGCTCACGCGCGCCGGATCCCACAGGCGATCGGGGCGGACGAGCGCTCAGCGACCGGGCGCCCCCAGCACCGCCATCGCCGCGTTGTGCCCGGGGATCCCGCTGACGCCGCCGCCGCGCCGGGCGCCCGCCCCGCAGACCAGCACATGCTCGTGCGCGGTCTCGACGCCCCAGGTTCCGACCTCCTCCTCGTTCGCCGCGAACGGCCAGGAGAGATCGCGGTGGAAGATGTGGCCGCCGGGCAGGGCGACGTCGTCCTCGAGGTCGACCGGCGTCCGTGCCTCGATGCAGGGTGCGCCGTCCGGGCCCGTGAGCAGGCAGTCGCGCAGCGGCTCGGCCAGGACGGAGTCGACGGAGGAGAGCACGGCATCGAGCGCCTGTGCCCGCGCCGCGTCGTTGTCGGCGCGGAACAGGCCGGCGGGCATGTGAAGGGCGAACAGCGTCATCGTCTGAGCGCCGCTGCGCTGCAGCTGCGGGCCGAGGATCGAGGGGTCGGTGAGCGAGTGGCAGTAGACCTCGCACGGCACGACGGAGGGCATCGCCCCGGCGGCCGCCTCACGGTGCGCGGCCTGCAGCTGCACGTAACCCTCGTTGATGTGGAACGTCCCGGCGAAGGCGTCGCGCGGGTCGACGTCCGGGTCACGCAGGCGCGGCAGCCGGGCCAGCACCATGTTCACCTTGAGCTGCGCGCCCTGCGGCCGTGGCCCGGGCTCCTCGCCGAGCAGCGCCGCCAGTGTCGCGGGCGGCGCCCCGCACAGCACGTGCGCGGCCCGGACCTCGCCCGCGCCGCCAGGGGCGTCAAAGCGCACCACACCCTCGGGATCGATCGACCTCGCCTCGGCGGACGTCACGATCTCGGCGCCGGCGGCGCGGGCCGCGCCCTCGATCGCGGCGGCGACCGCGCCCATCCCGCCGACGGGGACGTCCCACTCCCCGGTCCCGTTCCCGATCAGGTGGTAGAGGAAGCAGCGGTTCGCGAGCAGGTCCGCCGCGTCCAGGTCGGCGAACGTGCCGATCAGCGCATCCGTGGCGACCACGCCGCGCACCAGGTCGTCGTCGAACGCGGCCCGGATGCCCGCGCCGATCGGCCGCTCGAACATGAGGTCCCAGGCCTCGTCGTCGCCCACCAGGGCGCGCAGCTCGGCGCGCGCGGCGAGCGGCTCGGTCAGCGTCGGGGCCAGGACCTCGGCCATCCGCTGGATGCGCCCGTAGAACGCCACCCACGCCGCGTGCGCGCGGTCGTCACCCGTCAGCGCGCGGAACGAGCGCGCCGTGCGGGCGGCGTCGTCGCCGACGACGAGCAGCCCGCCGTCAGCGGACGGCGTGTACGAGGCGATCCGCCGGCGCTCGAGGCGCAGGTCGAGTTCCAGGTCGCGCACGACGCCGGCCGGCAGCAGGCTGACGAGGTAGGCGTAGCGCGAGACCCGCGCGGCGACCCCGGGGAAGGGCTCCTGGGAGACCGAGAGGCCGCCGACGTGGTCGAGGCGCTCGAGGACGAGCGTCCGCCGCCCTGCGCGCGCCAGGTAGGCGGCCGCGACCAGGCCGTTGTGCCCGCCGCCGACGATGACGGCGTCGTAGGTGCTGTGCGTCGTCGTCGTGGCCACCCCGGCACCGTATCGCCGCGGGTGCGCCGCGCGATCTACGCCGCGGTGCCGTCGCGCGCCGCGCGAAAGAGCTCGGCGAGCTCGGGGCTGATGCTGTAGTCCGTGCCGCCGTCCTCGCGCGCCTCGGCGGTGATCGGGAACTCCTTGCCGAGCTTGCTCGCCCAGCGCCCCGGCCAGGCGAGGATGCCGACGACGCCGTGGGCGCCCTTGTCGAGCTGCAGCCGCGAGGCGAGCTCGTTGCCGGCGTGGCGGACGCCCGGGTCGTCGATCAGGAGGTCGAACAGCTCACGCGCGGGATCGGACAGGCGGCCGTAGAGCCAGCGGGCGTCCTCGAGGTCCTCCGCCGTCCAGGCGGTGCGCTCGTGGTGCCCGAAGCCGGGGCCACCGTGGCCGCGGCCGCGGTGGCGGGGGCCACGGCCGAAGCCGCCGCGCATTCCGCGCGGCGGCTCGGTGCCCGCCGGCGAGCTCAGGAAGTGGGCGAACCAGAGGTAGAACTCCGGCACCCGCTCCTCGGGCACGTCGACGGTGATCTTCTTGTCGGTCACGCCGACAGCGGCGTGTCCGTGGGCTCGTCGGACCGGCCGGAGCCGGGCCCATGGCCGTGGCGTCCGGGGCCGTGCCCGCCGCAGCGGCCGCCGTGGCGTCCGCGCCCGCGCTTGCCGCGCGGCCCGCGGCGCAGGTCCTCGTTGCCGACCTGGTTGTCCCAGTGCTGGGCCATCTCCAGGAAGCGCTGGTGGAAGCGCTCGAACTGCGCGACGCGATGCGCCGGAACCTTCACGGTCACGTCGACCGTCTCGCCGGACTCGTTGCCCGGGTCCTGCTGGGGAGTTGTCTCTTCGGTGGACATGTGGGACTCCTTCGTTCGTGTGTACCAGGAGTATAGCTCAGCATTTACTCCTGTCAAGAGCTATTTACTATCCCCCTACTCATAGTCATAGAAGCCCTTGCCGGTCTTGCGTCCGAGCCGGCCCGCGGCGACCATCCGCTTCATCAGCGGCGGCGGCGCGTACTCGGGCTGCTTGAACTCCTCGTAGAGGCTGTCGCAGACCGCGTAGAGGACGTCCAGGCCGATGAAGTCCGCCAGCGTCAGCGGCCCCATCGGATGTCCCGCGCCGAGCTTCATCCCCTCGTCGATGTCCTCGCGCGTGGCGAAGCCGTCCTCGTACATCCGCACCGCGGCCATCAGGTACGGGACGAGCAGCATGTTCACGATGAAGCCCGAGCGGTCCTTCGTACGGATCGCCGTCTTGCCGATCTGCGCGGCGAACGCCAGCGCGGTGTCGACGGCCTGCGGCGCGCTGTCGAGGCCGACCACGACCTCGACGAGCCTCATCACGGGCACCGGGCTGAAGAAGTGCAGCCCGACGACGCGCTCCGGACGACCCGTCGCCGCCGCGAGTTGCGCGATCGGAATCGACGACGTGTTGGAGGCCAGGATCAGCGCGTCCGGGAGCGTGGCGTCCATCCGCGCGAAGACCTCGCCCTTGACCGCGGGGTCCTCGACGATCGCCTCGACGACGACCTGCGCGGGGGCGAGCTCCGCCAGGTCCTCGGTCCAGCTCACGCGGTCGATCAGCGCGGCGCCCTCCTCGGCGCTGAGCTTGCCGCCGCGGACCGCACGCGCGACGGACTGCTCGATGCGCCCGCGCGAGCGCTCCAGCGCGGTCGCGTCCGGCTCGTAGACGTGGACCGCGAGGCCCGCGCGCGCCGAAGACTCGGCGATGCCGGAGCCCATGAATCCGGCGCCCACGACGCCGACCGTCTCGATGCTCGTCATGAGTCGATGCTCTCATGCGTGCGAGGATCCGGCCATGAACCTGCGACGACTCGGCGACAGCGACCTCGAGGTCTCGGAGATCGCGCTCGGATCCTGGCTGACCTACTCCGGCGGCGTCGAGCGCGATCAGACGGTCGCCTGCACGAAGGCCGCGTTCGACTCCGGCATCACGTTCTTCGACACCGCGAATGTCTACGGGCGGGGCGCATCGGAGGAGGCCTGGGGCGAGATCCTGGCCGACTACCCGCGCGACTCCTACGTCCTCGCGACGAAGGTCTACTTCCCGATGTCCGACACCGACCGCGGGCTCTCGGCCGCGCAGGTCCACAAGCAGATCGACGCCTCGCTCGCGCGCCTGCGGACCGACCACGTCGATCTCTACCAGTGCCACCGCTACGACGAGGCCACCCCGCTCGCGGAGACGATGGCCGCGCTGACCGAGGTCGTCGCGGCCGGCAAGGCGCGCTGGATCGGCTTCAGCGAGTGGACGGCCGACCAGATCGACGCCGCGCTCGCGCTCGTCCCCGGCGCGGCGAAGTTCGTCTCCAGCCAGCCGCAGTACTCGATGCTCTGGCGCCGTCCCGAGGCGGAGGTCATTCCCCTCTGCGCGGCCAACGGCATCTCGCAGATCGTCTGGTCGCCGCTCGCCCAGGGCGTGCTGAGCGGGAAGTACCTCCCCGGCGAGCCGTTCCCCGCCGACTCGCGCGCGGCGAGCGAGGAGATGGGCGGCTTCATCGCGCAGCTCGTCGAGGACCGCGTCCTGGAGGCGGTCCAGCGCCTGCGGCCCGTCGCCGCCGAGGCCGGCCTCACGATGGCCCAGCTCGCCCTGGCGTGGGTCCTGCGCGAGCCGAACGTCGCCTCGGCGATCATCGGCGCCTCGCGCCCCGAGCAGGTGTACGCGAACGTCGCGGCCGCCGGCGTGACGCTCTCGCCGGACACGCTCGGGGCGATCGACGCCGCGCTCGGTGACGTCGTCGTGCGCTGACGCGGGAAACCACCGTTGACGGCGTCCGGGTGAGCGATCACACTCGCGCCCCTCGTGACCCGCGTGCTCAGAGCCCTGCCCATCCTGGCCGTCGTGGCCCTCGCCGGCTGCGGGGGAAGCGGCTCGTCGTCCTCCCCGGCGGACGCGGTGCGGGCGACCTGGAAGCAGGCTGCCGGCGCCGCCGTCGACGGTCAGGGGACCGCGTTCTGCTCGCATGTCACCGCGGCGGGCAAGGCGAAGATCACAGCCCGCACCCAGCTGCCCTGCGAGGACAGCATCCGCCTGCTCGCCGCGCGCCTGAGCGCCGCCGACAAGGCCGTGATCCACGACGCGAAGATCACCAAGGTCACCGTCAGCGGGAACGACGCGGTCGTCACCTACGCGACGACGCCGACGCTCGCGGCGCTCGGCTTCACCGGCCGCACGACGCTCGTGAAGTCGGGCGGGCAGTGGCTGCTGGTCGGGATCTGATGGGCGGCGGCGAGGCCGCGCGGCAGGGCGGAGCGCCGGTCGTCGTAGAGGGCGTGAGCAAGCGCTTCGGCGCGCAGGTCACGGCGCTCGACGATGTGTCGCTGCAGGTCGGCGCGGGCGAGTTCGTCCTGCTGACCGGGCCCTCCGGTTCGGGCAAGAGCACGCTGCTGAACCTCATCGCGGGGTTCGACCGCCCGGACGCCGGGCGCATCCTCGTCGGCGGGCAGTCGGTCGCCGAACTCGCGGACCCGGCCCGTTTCCGGCGCGAGACGATCGGCTTCGTCTTCCAGCTGCATCACCTGATGGCCGGGCTCAGCGCCGAGGAGAACGTCGAGGTCCCGCTGATCCCGTCGGTGTCGCGCCGGTCCGAGCGGCTCGAGCGCGCGCGCGCCGCGCTGCACGACGTCGCGCTCGACGGGCGCCTGACGCACCGGCCGTCGCAGCTCTCCGGCGGCGAGCGTCAGCGCGTCGCGCTGGCCCGCGCGCTCGTCGGCCACCCGCAGCTGCTGCTCGCCGACGAGCCCACCGGCGCGCTCGACTCCGCCGCGAGCGCGGAGGTGCTCGGCCTGCTCGCCGCGCTTTCGCGGCGCTCGGGCACGACCGTGCTGCTCGTCAGCCACGAGCTCGACGCGGCCCGGCACGTCGACCGCATCGTGCGCATGCGCGACGGGGCGATCCTCGGCGAGGAGGCCGGCGGTGCCGGCGCATCGGCTATCCCAGCGACTGCGCCGGGACCAGCCGCGTGACCCACCAGGCCGGGTAGAGGCTCCCGATCGTCCCCATCGCGCCCGCCACCAGGAAGGCGCGGGCCAGCGTCCAGAGCGTGAACTGCGGCGAGACCAGCGTCGAGGCCCCGAAGGCCCGCACGAGCAGCTCTCCGCCGGCGATGCCCAGCAGCACGCCGACGAGCGCCCCGCCGAGGCTGAGCAGGATGCCCTCCCCGAGCACGAGCTGGGCGACGAGGCGACGAGGCCAGCCGACCGCGAGCAGCAGGGCGAACTCGCTCTTGCGCTCGAAGACGGCCATCAGCATCGTGTTCATCACCGCGATGCCGCCGATGATCAGCGCCAGCGCGACGAACAGGGTCGCGGACTTGCGCACCAGCAGGCTGTTCGTGTCCACCCGCGCCACCTGACCCGGCTGGCTGATCGCCACCGTGCCGGGGAACGCCCGGCCGAGCTGGTCACCGACGATGGACGCACGCGCGCCGCGCGCGATCTTGACCGCGATCGTCGTCACGTCACCGGGGCGTCCACGGATGCGCTCGACGACCGCGAGCGGCAGCGCCGCACCCTGGTCCTCGAACTGCACGCCCGCGTGGTAGATGCCGACGATCGGGAAGCTGCCGACCGAGAGCCGCAGACGGTTTCCGACATCGAGCCCGAGCTGGCGCGCGGCGCCGTCGCCGATGACCGCCTCGCGCCCGCCGCGAGGCGGCCGCCCGGCGATGAACACGAGGCTGTGCAGCACGAACCCGGCGGGCTCGACGCCGAACACCAGGAACGACGGCTCCTTGCGCAGCTCACCCGTCGCAACGGCGATCGGGTCCGCGTCGGCGACTCCCGGCTGGCGCCGGACGCGCGGCACGAGCGACTCCGGCAGCGACGATGCCGTGAGCTCGCCGACGCCGCCCTGGAACATGCCGAGCTCCGCGCCCCCGAGGTTGATGAGTCCGGAGGCGCTGCGGTCGATCCCGGCGCTCAGCGCGAGCAGGGCGACGATCGTCGCGACCCCGATCGCGATCCCCAGGCCGGTCAGCACGGTGCGCGCGGGGTGGCGCCGCAGGTCGACCAGGATCAGGTGACGCATCGCGGCGGAGTATCACGTGCCCGGGAGCATCGGGGACACGTCGCGGTCGAATCGCGGTGGATTGCGGATGCGCGAGCCGTGCGCCCGGGAGGACGATCCCGCTTGCCATGGCTGCACACCTGCACCCCGTCGGTCCCGGCGACGAGCTCGCGGCGCACGCGCGGGCCCTCCGCGGCGAGGCGCGGCCCCTGACGGGTGACGCCTCCGACCACGACGCGCTGCTCGAGCGGATCGGCGACGCGCGCATCGTCCTGCTCGGCGAGGCCTCGCACGGGACGCACGAGTTCTATCGAGAGCGCTGCCGCATCACGCAGCGGCTGATCGCCGAGCGCGGCTTCAGCGCGGTGGCGGTCGAGGGCGACTGGCCGGACGCCTACCGCGTGAACCGCTGGGTGCGCGGGGCGGGCCCGGACCGCGACGCCGACGAGGCGCTGCAGGGCTTCCGCCGCTTCCCGACGTGGATGTGGCGCAACGCCGACGTGCTGGACTTCGCCGGCTGGCTGCGCGAGCACAACGACCGCCTGGCCTCCGACAGCCACCGCGCCGGCTTCTACGGCCTCGACCTCTACAGCCTGTACGCCTCGATCGACGCGGTGATCGCGTACCTCGAGGCCGTGGACCCACCGGCGGCGGCCCACGCCCGCGAGCGCTACGCCTGCTTCACGCCCTACGGCGCCGAGGGCCAGGCCTATGGCCGCGCGGTGACGCTCGGGGTGAGCGAGCCGTGCCGCCGCGAGGCGGTCGCGCAGCTGCTCGACCTGCGTCGCAGCGCGGCCGACTACCTGCGCCATGACGGCTTCGCCGCCGAGGACGAGCTCCTCTTCGCCGAGGAGAACGCGCAGACGATCACCGACGCCGAGGAGTACTACCGGTCGATGTTCGGCGACCCGGCCGGATCGTGGAACCTGCGCGACCGCCACATGGCCGACACGCTCGATCAGCTGATGGCCCACCTCGACCGGCACGTCGGACGAGCACGGATCGTCGTCTGGGCGCACAACTCGCACGTCGGCGACGCTCGCGCGAGCGAGATGGGAGCGCGCGGCGAGCTCAACCTCGGGCAGCTCGCGCGCGAGCGCCACGGGCGCGACGCGGTGCTCGTCGGCTTCACGACCCACGAGGGCTCGGTGACCGCCGCCGCCGACTGGGGCGGCGCGGCGCTGCGCCGGCGCGTGCGCCCGGCCCTGCCGGGCAGCGTTGAGGCCCTCCTGCATGCGACCGGCATGCCGGCGTTCACCCTGATCCCGGAGCCGGGCGGCGCCGCCGAGCGCGTGCTCGGCGAGCCGCGCCTCGAGCGCGCGATCGGCGTCATCTACCGGCCCGAGACCGAGCGCCAGAGCCACTACTTCGCCGCGCGCGCCGCGGAGCGCTTCGATGCGCTGATCCACCTCGATGCGACGCGTGCCGTCGAGCCGCTCGAGCGCACGGCAGGATGGCTCGGGGGCGAGCCCCCGGAGACCTACCCGACGGCGTTGTGAGCATGAGCCGGACCGCCCCCAACCGCATCTTCCGCGACCGCCGCGAGGCGGGCGTGGCCCTCGGCGCCGCGCTGCTGGGCCTCTCCGGCGACGAGCCGGTCGTGCTCGCGCTGCCGCGCGGGGGTGTGCCCGTCGCCTACGAGATCGCGCGCGCGCTGCACGCCCCGCTCGACGTGCTGCTGGTCCGCAAGGTCGGGGCGCCCGGGAACCCGGAGCTCGGCATGGGGGCGGTCGCCGAGGGCGGCGTGCGGGTCCTGGACCGCGACACGATCCGCGCCCTCATGATCAGCGCCGAGGAGCTCGACCGGTCGATCGAGCGAGCGACGGCCGAGCTCGCCGGCCAGCTCCAGCGCTACCGGGGCGGGCGGGCGGCGATCGAGCTCGCCGGCCGGACGGCGATCGTCGTCGACGACGGCCTGGCGACCGGCGGCACCGCGAGCGCGGCGCTGCGGGCGGTCCGGGCGCGCGGCGCGCGGCGCGTCGTGCTCGCGGTTCCCGTCGGCTCGCCGCAGGCGGTGGAGCGCCTGCGCCCGGAGGCGGACGACGTCGTGTGCCTGAACGTGCCGGCGGATCTGCGCGCCGTCGGCGCGTGGTACCGGGACTTCGGCCAGACCAGCGACGCGGAGGTCGCCGAGCTGCTGGACCGAGCCGCGGTGATGACGGCCGACCCGCCGGCCGCCGACGACCCGGCCCCTGACCCGCCATCCGCGCGCGCCGTCGAGATCCCGGCGACCGGCGGCGTCCTGCTCGCAGGCGACCTGCGGCGCCCGCCCGGCGCGCGCGGGCTCGTGATCTTCGCGCACGGCAGCGGCAGCAGCCGGCACAGCCCGCGCAACCGCCACGTCGCCGAGCTGCTCGGCGAGGCCGGCCTCGCGACGCTGCTGATCGACCTGCTGACCCCGGCGGAGGAACGCGATCGCAGTAACGTCTTCGACATCGCGCTGCTCGCCCGCCGGCTCGGCGACGCGACGAGGTGGGCGGCCGCCGAGCCGGACCTCGCCGATCTCCCCGTCGGCTATTTCGGCGCGAGCACGGGTGGCGGTGCCGCGCTGGTGGCCGCCGCCGAGGCCGGCGACCGCGTCGGCGCCGTCGTCTCGCGCGGCGGGCGGCCCGACCTCGCCCATCCGGTGCTCGACCGGGTCCGCGCGCCGACGCTGCTGATCGTCGGCGGGGACGACCCGGTGGTGCTCGACCTCAACCGCGAGGCGCTCGCCGTCCTCGACGGCGCCTCACGACTGGCGATCGTCCCGGGGGCCACCCACCTCTTCGAGGAACCGGGCGCGCTCGATGCGGTCGCGCGCCTGGCAGCCGGCTGGTTCACCGAGCACCTTGCGGGCGGCGCCGGCTGACCCTCCGCGGTGGTGACGGGCAGGTTGACAAGGCGCATCGCGCGCGAGGGCCTCGCCTTCGAGCGCAGGCTTCCTGGCCATGCGCAAGCGGGGGCACGTGGTGCTCTGAGCGCCCGCCGCGCCGTGCGATGCTGCGGCCATGCCGCCACGGATCGTCCACGGCGACGCCACGCGCCTGCCCGAGCTCGAGCCGCTCTGGGAGGGCCTGCACGCGCATCACGCGCGACTGCGCCCGCCCGGGGTCCCCGTGCGCGAGGTCGGGAACTCCTGGTCGCTGCGCCGGACGCGCTACGAGCGCTGGCTGGCGGACGGGCAGAACGTCCTGCTGCTCGCCGAGGCCGACGGCGTCGTCGTCGGCTACGCGATGGTCACGATCGCCGAGGGCGACATGGCGACGTGGGACGTCGGGCCCCCGGTCGCCGAGCTCGAGACGCTCGCGGTCCTGCCCGAGGCGCGCGGCGCGGGCGTCGGTACGGCGCTGACCGACGCGGCCGCCGCCGCGGCTCGCGATCGCGGCGCGCGCTCCCTGCTCGTCAGCGTCCTGCACACGAACGCCGACGCGATCCGGTTCTACGAGCGCGAGGACTTCGAGCCCTTCTACGTCCAGCACCTGCGCCGGTTGTAGACCCCCGCTCTTGGGCAGACTTGCGCAGTCCCCTGTCAGGCCACCGGTCGAGAATCAGGGCTGCTACGCGCTGCGGCGAGCTCTTCCAGGGCGCTCGCTGCGAGCTTCGGGGTGTCGATCTTGGCGAATGCGCGGGCGATGCGTTCCGCTCCTGGGCGCATCTCGATGGCGGTCTGCACCGCCGTGCGGAGACGGTCGGGGCGCAGCTTTCGGGTCGGGAGCCTGACGCCTGCGTGCGCGGTCTCGACGCGGCGGGCGACTTCTGGCTGGTCGCGCCCGAACGGGATCGCCACCACTGGCACACCATGGGCGAGTGCCTTCTGGGTGATCCCCATGCCAGCGTGGCAGACGACGCAGGCGGAGCGGTCGAGCACCGGCGAGTGTGGGATGAAGCGCTCGATGTGGACGCGCACCGGTGCCCGGAAGCCGGATGGGTCGATGTCGGCCGTGGTGATGATCACGTCGAACGGCTGGTCCTCGAATGCCGCGCAAGCGACCTCGACGATTCGGCTGTCGTTCTGGAAGAGCGTTGAGCAGTTGACGAGCACGACCGGGCCCTCCAGGTCGTCCAGCCAGGCCGGGGGTGTCGTCGGGGGTTCCCATACGCCTGGCCCGACGAGCCGCACCTTGGCGGGCCAGTCCGAGCGCGGGTACTCGAATGGTTCGGCGGTGTAGGCGAGCACGAGGGTCGCGGCGAGGTAGAAGTCCGCGACGGTTCGCAGCGGCGTCAAGCCGAGTTCGCGGCGGAGCGGGTTGGCGTGCGAGGCGATGAGGCGCGCGAGGCTGCCGAGCGCAACGCGCGAGGCGATCGCGTCGCGGACGCGGCCGACGGTGTCGTTGCGCGGGGGAAGCCCGAGTCCGAACGGCGGCGCGTCGCGCGATGGCAACGGCACCGGCGAGGGGACGCAGAACGCCCACGGAAGCCCCGATCGCTCAGCCGCGGCGGCCGCTCCCCAGGACGTCTCGTCGACGAGGAGCACATCAGGATGCTCCAGCTTGATTGCACGCTGGAGATCCGGGATCTGGAAGCGCGCTCGCTCGCCGAACTGGCCGAGCCCGGCGAGCAGCGCGCCGAAGCGAGTCCGCGCCCGCCAGTCCTGCGGCTCGAAGTCCACGATCTCAGCGGCGAGCGGCTCGGCCTCGATACCGAGCGAGCGCAGCAGCTCGACCTCCTTGGTGCCTGTGCGGACGGTGACGCGGTGGCCGCGGCGGACAAGCTCCTGGAAGGTCGAGATCAACGGGTACAGGCGACCGGGCACAGGCTCGACGTAGGCCAGGAAGACCGCCATCGGCCGCTACGTCGTCGGGACGTCCGGGCCGGGCGGCGCCGCTTGCATCGCAGCAGGCTCAAAGCTGACACCAAGCTGATAGGCCCGCTTCAGGTAGCCGTCGATGGTCGCCTGGTCGGCAACGGTGGCGCGGTAGAAGTAGACGTGCTCCACCTGCTTGACGCCGGGGTAGCTCAGGGTCCAGTCGATGATGCGCCGCATCGGTTCCCGCCACTCGGCGTCGTAGTCCTCCTCGCTGAACAGCGTCGGGGTCATCAGCAGTGCCTTCTCGTGCTTCAGCAGCCCGATCCGCCCGCTCACGTGTCCCTCCCAGCCGTCCGGGTCGAGTGCGAAAGCGTTGCCGTAGCTGAACGTGCGCTCGAGCCAGCCCTTGAGGATCGCCGGGAACCCCATCCACCAGACCGGTGCGATGAACGCCATTGCGTCAGCCTCGGCGACGTGACGCCACTGCTCGGCGGCGTCCTTCGGGCCGCGCTCGCGGACCATCCGGGCGATCTCCCGGTCGTCCTTGTCGCTCATCGCGCGGCGCGCGAGGAACCGCTTGAGCGGATTCGTGATGCTGTCAAGCACCGCCTGGCGCGGGTTCCACCGCTCCAGGACGTCGGCAGGCATGTCCGGGTGAAGCCACGTCGCCCCGTCAGCCAAGGTGAACACCGGGTCGAACTTCATCGCGTACAGATCGAGCACGTCCGGGACATGTCCCGCATCCCGCAGGCCCTTGGTGAACTCGTCCAGCACGGCGTGGCAGAACGAGTTGGGATTAGGGTGCGCGTAGACGGTCAGGACGCGCATCGGTTCAGCTCCGGTGTTCGAGGCGATGCATCTCCCGCCCGATCTCCTCCTCGGTGATCGGGCGCCGGAAGTAGACGTCCCACGCGTTGAACACGAGCCCAAGCCCCCACAGCAAGGTCACCCACAACGGCCAGGGGTTCCAGCTATTCGTCGTGACGCCGATGATCGCCCACACGCCCCAGAGCACGATGTTCACCGCCAGGAAGGCGAACACGTGGGCGTGGAAGTCGCGGCGCTTCTTCAGGCTGCGCAGCGCCTGCTCCCGGAGCACCTCCGGACTGCTGGCCACAACGTCGTCGACCGACCTGGTCTCAGCCATGACACCAGCCTCCCGGGTCGCACTGCTCGTGGCATCCGGAAAAGCACACGCTCCACGCGTAGGAAGTACTGCCTCAGGGCTTGCGCGCGCGGATGATCGCCGAGGCGGCGTGCTCGTGGACGCGATGGGTCTCGCGGATCTCCACGTCGACCAGCCCGGCGCCGCTGAGCGCCGCCTCGAACTCCTGCTGTGTGAGGGCGCCCGCGATGCAGCCGGTCCACTGCGCCATGTCGGCGCGCGTGGCGTCGTCCATGTCGGGGTCGGCGATCACGTCGGAGACGGCGAAGCGCCCGCCGGGACGCAGCACGCGGGCAGCTTCGCGCAGCACGCGGGGCTTGTCCCCGGAGAGGTTGATGACGCAGTTGGAGATGACCACGTCGACGCACGCGTCCGGGAGGGGCAGCTCCTCGATGTAGCCCTTGACGAACTCGACGTTCTCGACGCCTGCCTGGTGTGCGTTGGCGCGTGCGAGGTCGAGCATCTCGTCGGTCATGTCCAGCCCGATCGCCTTGCCGGCCGGTCCGACGCGCCCGGCGGAGATGAGGACGTCGGCGCCCGCGCCCGCACCGAGGTCGAGGACTGTTTCGCCCTCGTGCAGGTCGGCGACCGCCGTCGGGACGCCGCAGCCCAGCGAGGCTTGTACGGCGGCCTGCGGCACACCCTGAACCTCACCGCTGTCGTACATCGCCTCGCCGAAGACCTGCTCGCCGCTCGCGTCGGCGGTCAGCGTCTCGGTGCCACAGCAGCCGGAGCTCTCAGACGCCGGGCCGCAGCCGCAGGGCTGGGCGGGGTCGCGTCCCGCGACGGCGCGCGCCGCGGCGGCGTAGCGCTCGCGGACGGTCTCGCGGATCTCGGTGTCGGTCAGCTCAGCCATGTCGTCAGCTCCTTCAGAGCGTCGGGGAGGACGTAGTAGTAGGCCCACAGGCCCTGGCGCTCGGAGTCGACGATCCCGGCCTCGCGGAGCTTCTTGAGGTGGTGGGAGAGCGTCGGCTGGGAGACCTCGAAGAGCGGCACCAGCTCGCAGACACAGACCTTGCCCGCGTGCTTGCGCAGGACGTCGACGAGTTGCAGGCGGATCGGGTCACCGAGCGCCTTGGCGACGTCGGCCATTCGCAGCGCCTGCTCGCGCTCAACGTCGGGGTAGACGACGGGCTCGCAGCAGGGCTCGCCCGCTGGTCGTTTGCGCTTGGGCGTCAGTTCCAGATCGACGGGCATCTATCAACAGATACAGATTGAAACGATGATTGTCAATGGGTATCGTCCGGGCGCATGGTGTCGAGGATCGGAGGCTCGCCGTGAAGCATGTGCTGTTCGTCTGCACGCAGAACGCGGGGCGTTCGCAGATGGCCGAGGCGTTCTTCACGCAGCTGGCGCCCGCGGACGTACGCGCCGGGTCAGCGGGCACAGCACCGGCGGCTCACGTGCACCCCGAAGTCGTCGAGGTCATGCGCGAGGTCGGAATCGATCTCTCCGGGCGCCGACCCCGCAGGCTCGATCTGGAGCTGCAGCTTCACGCCGGCTGGGCCGTGACGATGGGGTGCGGCGACGCCTGCCCGTACGTGCCCGCGCGAGTTGACGACTGGGATATCGCGGACCCGGCGGGCCAGCCGCTGGAGCGTGTGCGCGAGATCCGCGACGAGATCGAGCAGCGTGTACGCCGCCTCGTTGAGGAGGACCTCGCTGCGATCCGCAGCGACAGGACCGCGCACGAACTACGGCTCGAGCGGTTGCTGCCTTCGCTCGTGCACGAGTTCAGAGAGGTGCGGACGCCCGAGGAGATCCGCTGGTGCGCCGACGCGATCCTTGACCAGTTCAGCGACGCAACCGTCCGCAGCTACGTCCAGACGCTGGTGCTTCGCAAGGCTCGTGAATGCCTGCGCGCCGAGGTCTGCGATCCCCGAGCCGCATGACTGACGCCCCTGCCAGCGCGGCGGAACAGGACGTCCTGCACCGGCTCTCGACGCTCGACCGGTTCCTGCCGCTGTGGATCGCCTTGGCGATGGCGGGCGGGCTGGCGCTCGGCTCCGTCATCCCCGGGCTCAACGACTTCCTCGACAAGCTCAAGATCGGGACCGTGAGCCTGCCCATCGCGCTGGGGCTGCTGCTCATGATGTATCCGGTCCTCACGAAGGTCCGCTACGAGGACATGGGCAAGATGCGCGGCGAGGGCGACCGCCGGATGTTCGGCGTCGCATTGTTCCTCTCGTGGATCGTCGGCCCGGCGCTGATGTTCGCGTTGGCGTGGATCTTCCTCGCCGACGAGCCCGCCTACCGGACCGGGGTCATCGTCGTCGGCCTCGCACGCTGCATCGCGATGGTCCTCATCTGGAACGACCTCGCCGGAGGCGACAACGACCGCGCCGCGATCCTCGTCGTGTTCAACGCGATCTTCCAGGTCGTCGCGTACGCCCTGCTCGGCTGGTTCTACCTCAACGCGCTGCCCGACCTGCTCGGCCTGGACACGCAGGGCTTTCAGGTCGGGATCTGGGAGGTCGCGCGCACCGTGCTCATCTTCCTCGGCATCCCGCTGACCGCCGGCTACCTCACCCGTCGCTGGGGCCTGCGCACCCACGGGCGCGAGTGGTTCGAGTCCCGGTTCATCCCGCGCGTCGCACCGATCACCCTCTACGGGCTGCTCTTCACGATCGTCCTGCTGTTCGCCATCCAGGGTGACGCGATCACTGCCGACCCGCTGACCGTCGCGCGTATCGCGCTACCGCTCCTCGCCTACTTCCTGATCATGTGGATCCTGGGGTTCGGCGTCGGGCGGGCCATGAGCTTCGGCTACCCGAAGACCGCGACGATGGCGTTCACCGTCGCCTCCAACGACTTCGAGCTCGCCATCGCCGTCGCCGTCGGCGTGTGGGGCGCCACGTCCGGCCAGGCCCTTGCCGGGGTCGTCGGACCGCTGATCGAGGTGCCGGTGCTCGTGGGGCTCGTGTACGTGGCGCTGTGGCTGCACCGCCGCTGGCGCTGGCCCCAGACCGACGCCCCGGAGCCGAGCGTTCCAGGCGGCCCCTCCCCCGCCCCGCTGACCGGCTGACCACACCGAACATGGCCACGGTTCTCTTCGTCTGCCTCTGCAATGCCGGCCGCTCTCAGATGAGCGCGGCGCTCTTCGAGCAGGCCGCCCGCGGGCGCCACCGCGCCATGTCGGCCGGGACACTCGCCGATCCCAACGCGCACGTGCACCCGGAGGTGATCACGGCCATGCAGGAGGTCGGGATCGACCTCTCGCAGCGACGCCCGCTGAGGCTCACCGGCGAGCTGGCCGCGCAGGCGGACCTGGTGGTCACGATGGGCTGCGGCGACCGCTGCCCCTACATCCCCGGCACCCGCTACATCGATTGGAACCTCGAAGATCCCAGCGGCAAGCCACTGGAAGACGTGCGCGCACTTCGCGACGACATCGCACACCGGGTCGAGCAACTGATCGACGACCTCGGGGCGAGCACCACCGACCATCAGACCTCCAGGGGAGCCGCATGACACGCATCGCCATCAACGGGTTCGGCCGCATGGGACGCCTCGCGCTGCGCGCGGCGTGGGACGACCCCGAGCTCGAGTTCGTGCACGTCAACGAGCTCCGCGGCGACGCGGCCACGGCCGCGCATCTGCTCACGTTCGACTCCGTGCACGGGCGCTGGGAACGAGACGCGCACGGCGCCGGCGACCGCCTGGGCGTCGACGGCGCCGTACTCGGCTACACGACGGCCGCGGCGCCGGGCGACGTCCCGTGGGGCGAGCTCGGCGTCGACATGGTGCTCGAGTGCACCGGGCGGTTCCGCACCCCGGAGCTGCTTGCGCCGTACTTCGAGCGCGGCGTGCGCAAGGTCATCGTCGCGGCGCCGGTCAAGGACGATCGCGCGCTGAACGTCGTCGTCGGCGTCAACGACGAGCGCTACGACCCGCAGGTCCACGACATCGTCACCGCGGCGTCGTGTACCACGAATTGCCTGGCACCGGTCGTCAAGGTCATCCACGAGGGGCTGGGAATCGAGCGCGGCTCGATCACCACGCTGCACGACCTCACGAACACACAGACGATCGTCGACGCGCCGCACAAGGACCTGCGCCGCGCCCGGGCGGCCGGCATGTCGCTGATCCCGACGACCACCGGGTCGGCGACGGCCATCGGCCTGATCTTCCCCGAGTTGCAGGGCAGGCTCGACGGACTGGCCATCCGGGTGCCGCTGCTGAACGCCTCGCTCACCGACTGCGTGTTCGAGGTGGCGCGCCCGACCACGGTCGACGAGGTGAACGGGCTGCTGCGCGCCGCCGCGGACGGGCCGCTGGCCGGCATCCTCGGCTACGAGGAGCGCCCCCTCGTCTCGGTCGACTACAAGGACGACCCCCGCTCCGGGATCGTCGATGCCCTCTCCACCATGGTCACGGACCGCACGCAGGTCAAGATCCTCGCGTGGTACGACAACGAGTGGGGCTACGCCAACCGCTTGACCGACCTGGCACGCACGATCGCGGGCCGGCTGCCCTGAGCCGATGAGCGACGCCCCCGCCACGACGCCGCGAGCAGGCGGCGACCTGCACAACTACGTGCTCGTCACCGCGGCCTACTGGGCCGACACGATCGCCGACGGCGCGATCCGCATCCTTGTCCTCTTCTACTTCTACGAGCGCGGCTACACGCCGTTCCAACTGGCGACGATCTTCGCCTTCTACGAGGTCTTCGGGATCATCACGAATCTCGTCGGCGGCTTCCTCGCCGCGCGGTTCGGGCTCAAGGTCACGCTCGTGATGGGGCTGGTCGTCCAGATCGTCGCGTTGCTGATGCTCGGCCTCGCGCCGAGCGCGTGGCTCGTCGTGGCGTACGTGATGGTCGCCCAGGCGCTCTCGGGCATCGCCAAGGACCTCACGAAGATGAGTTCCAAGAGCGCCGTCAAGCTCGTCGTCGCCGACGACGCTCCCGGAGCGCTCTACCGCTGGGTCGCCATCCTCACCGGCTCGAAGAACGCCCTGAAGGGCGTCGGCTTCTTCCTCGGCGGCCTGCTGCTGACGATCACGACCTTCCAGACGGCGATGCTGCTGCTGGCCGCGATGGTGTCCGGCGCGCTCGTGCTGACCGTCCCGTTCATGCACGGCGGCCTCGGGCGCGCGGACCGCAAGGCCAAGTTCAAGCACATGTTCTCCAACAACCGTGCGGTGAACATCCTCGCCGCGGCGAGGATCTTCCTCTTCGCCTCACGCGACGTCTGGTTCGTCGTGGGACTCCCGGTGTACCTGCGCACCGTGCTGGGCTGGACCTTCTGGCAGGTCGGCACCTTCATGGCGATCTGGGTGATCGGCTACGGCATCGTCCAGGCCTCAGCCCCGCGCCTCGTGCGGCAGCGCAGCGCCGAGCACGGCGAACCCGACGGGCGGACGGCGACCCGGCTCGCCTTCGTCCTCGCCGCCTTCCCTGCCGTGATCGCCGTGGCGCTCGGCGCGGGGCTCGACCCGACCTGGGTGATCGTCGGCGGCCTGATCGCGTTCGGCTTCGTCTTTGCGCTGAACTCGGCCGTGCACTCCTACCTCATCCTGGCCTACGCCGACGGCGACAGGGTCGCCATGAACGTCGGCTTCTACTACACGGCGAACGCTTGCGGCCGGCTCGCGGGGACGCTGCTCTCCGGGCTGCTCTACCAGTGGCACGGCCTGCAGGCGTGCCTCTGGGCGTCCGTCGCGTTCGTCCTCGCCGCCGGGCTGTTGTCGCTCCTGCTCCCCAACGAGCACGCGCCCTCCCGCACGGGGCGGAAGGGCGCGGTCGTCACGCTGGGCTGATCGGCCGGGCGGATCAGGTGGGCGAGCCGACGGGCTGGATGACCGTCGTGTCGCCGCCCTTGTCCTGCGGGATCTTCGTCTTGCCGCCGTACTTCGACTTCGGGCAGCCGTGCGGGCGGCCGAGGTCGAACGGGCCGGCCATCGCCTGAACGGCGGCGCCCTTCGCGTTCACCGTCGCGTTGACGACCGTCAGGATCGGGTCGAGGCGCGGCTCGTCGCAGAGCTTGGTGTCGATCGAGAGCTGCCCCTCGATCCTGTTCCAGTTCCCGCTGTAGGTGCCGACGCAGTTCTCGCCGTAGCCGGGGAACTGGCCGTTGCACGAGAAGGAGTCCGTCGGGACGACGTCCTTGCCCGCGGGATCGAGTGCGAAGACCTCGGTGTCGATCGACTGGATCGGGTGCCCGTCATAGAAGAGGGCGTAGCCCGTGATCGGGTTCGAGCACGCGAAGACGTACTTCACGGTGACCGCGGTCGCATCGTTCGGGTCGGGATCGCCCTTCTCGATGTGGCCCTTGCAGTTGTTCTGGTTGTCGTTGACGCCCGCGACGGCGGCGCTGTTCGACTGGTTTCCGAGCAGCACGAAGAGGCCGCCGAGAAGCAGTGCGACAGCCAGAGCGATGACCGCGGTGCGTCGCAGGGACGTGGCGGCGATGTTCAATTGATCCTCCATCCGGTTTCGCAGCCGCACCCACGCGCGGCCGACGCTGCGATGAGTGTCACGCGCGCCGGCGGTCCACTCGTTACCGGAACGTTGCCTGCACGTGAAGGTCCTGTGACTGCGCTTCAGTCACTGCCGGACTTCGGAGCGTTCGCGAAGACCTTCGCGCTGAAGGCCTTCGTCGACGCGTCCGCGGCGTGCCCGAGGGCGTCCGCGCCGAAGAACGCCTCGACGGTCTTCAGCAGCGAGTAGTGGTCGTAGGGGGTGTCGACCTTGGCGCCGCCGGGCACGTACTGCGAAAGGAGCAGCGCGCCGACCTTGGCGGTCTGCGGCGCCGCTCCCGCCGCGGCGTTCGGATCGGGCGTCGCCGGGACGCCGTCGGAGAGGATCACGATCAGCCCGCCGTCCGCATAGGCCTTCGAGGCCTGGATCTCGGGCACGACGGTCTTCAGCCACGCGTCCGCGGGCGCAAGCCCGGCGGGGGCGCCGTCGGCGCAGGGCGTCGCGCCGCCGTCGTGGCAGGCGTTCGGCACGACGTAGGAGAAGGCCGGCGTGTCGTCGATCGTCTTCAGGTCGGGAGCGAGCCGGTCGAGCCCGACGACGTTGGATCCGCAGTCGGCGGTGTCGGCGATCGAGCGGAAGTAGACGAAGGGGTTGCGCCGTGTGAGGTACGCGTCGCCGGGGCGCGGCGCCGCGAACGGATCGGCGGCGCCGGGGTCCGGCCGCCGGCAGCTCGTGGCGCCCGGAGGCGGCGCGGCGCCCATGTCCTCGAAGTAGCCCTTCCAGGTCACCCCCGCGCCGGTCAGCTGGTCGGCGAGCGTCACGGCCTTCGCCGGGTAGAGGCAGCCGTCGCCGCTGACCAGGCCGGTCTTCGTCGCGATCGTTCCCGGCTTGACGTCGACGTACTGCGGGCATTCGGTGAGCGTCGTCGCGTTCGGCGCCTGCCCGCTGATCAGCGCGATGCCGTTCGCCAGCGAACCGGGGGCGACCGAGGAGTAGTTCGTCAGCAGCGTGCCCTGCGCGGCGAGCTCCCCGCCGAGATAGGGGTCGTCGGTCGGCTGGGCGGGGTAGGCCGTGTCGACCGTCTGGCCGGTCAGCGGGATCACCCAGACGTGCTTGACCGGCGCGGGCGCCGCGCCGGAGGTGGGGGTCGTGGTCGAGGTCCCGCTGCCGCTGTTCCCGGTCCCCGAGCCGCTGTTCCCCGAGCCGCTCGTGCCGGTCCCCGAGCCGCTCGTCCCGGAGCCTGACGAGGGGGTCGTGCCGGAGGTGTCGACCGGCGTGACGCTCGTGTCGGTCAGCGTGGTCGTGTCCGTGGACGTGCTCGAGCTGCCGGTCGTCGAGCTGCCCGAGTCCGTCGTCGACGAGGACGTGTCGGCGCCCGTCGCCGGCGTCGTGGTGGTCGCGGGCGCGGGGTTCTGCGCGACCACGATGCGCCGCTGGGCGGCGAGACTCGAGGTGGAGTCCGGACCGGCGGCGATGCCGACGATCACGCCGAAGCCGAGCACCAGCAACGCCGCCGTGGCGGCGACCCGGGGCCGGCCGAGGGCCAGCGCGGCCGCCGGGAGCGCCGCGTCCTCGGCGAGCGGCACCCCGGCTACGCCGGGCGCGCCGGCGGGCGCTGCGACGACGCCGGGCGCGCCCCCGCGCGCGAGGGCGACGGGGTCGAGCCGCGGCGCCCCGCGGCGCGTCCCGCACTCCAGGCAGTAGCGCTGGTCGCCGGCGAGTGGCGCGGCGCACGTCTGGCACGGCTCCCCGTCAGGGCCGAGCGTGGGGGCGTGAACGGCGTTCGCAGGCATGGCAGGGGCGCCCGGGGCGCGGGCGCACGCACATCATGAGCGGCGCCCGAGGCGCTCGTGTGAACGCCTGGTGACCCCGGCCACGGGGCGCCGGATCTGTTCACCGCATCTTCACCGGCCGAGTACCAGCGGTTCACATCCTGGCCGCGACCCGGCACGACACTGCTCGTCGCCTGTGTCGCCAGGAGACCCTCTCCGTGCGGCCTCGATGTCTGTGAAAGGAGTCTCGTACATGAATCGCAACCGCCTGATCGGCGTCTGCGCCGCCGTGGCCGTCGGCGCGACCGCCGTCCCGGCGACCGCCTCGGCTGCCCCCGTCGTCACGATGAGCGGCTCGACCTCGGTCGCCCCGCTCGCGACGCTGCTGGCCAAGGCCTACATCAAGAAGTACCCGGGCCGCGTGAAGTTCAAGCTGGCCCAGGGCGGCTCGGACGTCGGTGTCGCCGACGTCGCGGCCGGCCGCGTCTCGATCGGCAACTCGTCGCGTGATCCCAAGCCCAGCGATCCGGGCGGTCTGTTCTTCAACAAGATCGCCAGGGACGCCATCTGCATCATCACGAACCCGGGCAACCCGATCGCCAATCTCTCGCAGGACCAGATCCAGGCGATCTTCTCCGGCAAGGTCCGCGACTGGAGCGACGTCCCCGGCTCGAACATCTCCGGCACGATCGACGTGACCGTCCGCACCCCGGCATCGGGCACGCAGGACGCGTTCCAGAAGATCTTCCTGGGGTCCAGCTCGGTGACGGGCGCCGCCTCGGCCAAGGCCTCGAACGGCCTCATCCAGCAGGCGGTCAAGTCCGACAAGAACGCCGTCGGGTACGTGTCACTCGACTTCGTCGCCGGCACGAACGCCGCCGCCTACAACGGCGTGGCGTGCAACCTGCGCAACGCGAAGTCCGGCGAGTACGGCGGCGTGCGCAATTTCTGGATGGTCACGCGTGGCCGCCCGGTGCTCGGCAACCCGATCCAGAAGTTCATCACCTGGGTGCAGAACTCGAGCAACGCCCAGAAGATCGTGGGCACGCACTGGGTGCCGCTGAAGTAGATGCTGGAACGGCTCCGTGAGCCTTGGACGGACCGGCGCGCCGAGCGAGTGCTCGGCGCGCTGGCCTGTCTGGTGCTGCTGATCATCATCTTCATGATCGTCTTCGTGGCGCTCAGGGCCTGGCCGTCGTTCCGTGAGAACGGGCTCTCGTGGTTCTCCGCGAAGGGCAACGCCGACGTCCAGATGAGCCGGATGGTGAACTCCGGGGCCAATCCGACGAACGCCGACTACCAGTTCGGCGCCTGGCCGCTGATCTTCGGGACCCTGCTGACGACCGTGTTCGCGACCGTCCTCGGGCTCGTCTTCTCGCTGCTGTCGGCGATCTTCATCGTCGAGTTCGCGCCCGAGGGCATCAGGCGGCTGATCGTGCCGGTCGTGCGGCTGCTCGCCGCGGTCCCGTCGGTGATCTACGGGCTGATCGGCATCCTCGTGCTGACGCCGTTCGTCGGCAACCACCTGATCTCTTCGGGCCGCAAGAAGTCCGTGGAGTTCGTGATCCAGCTGTCGGGCACGAGCCTGCTGGTGGCCGTGGTGATCCTGACGATCATGATCACGCCGATCATGATCGCGATCACCGTCGACGGGCTCTACGCGATCCCCCGCGCCTGGAAGGAGGGCGCCGTCGCCCTCGGCGTCAACCGCTGGCGCGCCATGTGGACCGTGACGGTGCGCGCGGCGCGCCCGGCGATCATGGCCGGCGCCGTCCTCGCGACCGCCCGGGCGCTCGGCGAGGCGATCATGATCGCGATGGTCTCCGGGGCCAAGGCCTTCTCCCCGAACCCCGCAGATGGCCTGACCTTCATCTTCGAACCGATGAACACCCTCGCCGCGAACATCGTCCAGAACTCCGAGTCGATCAACGCGCCGGCGATGCAGGCGACCCTCTACGCGACGGCACTGCTGCTGCTCGTCGGCGGCTTCGCGCTGTCGCTCGGCAGCTGGATCGCCAAGCAGCCGCTGAAGAAGTACGGGACGCGCGCCTGATGGCCACATCGACCCCGCCCGCCCTTCCCCCGCTGCGGCCTGCCGGCGGCGCACCCCCCGCGCGCAAGCGCCGCGCCAACGAGTCGGTCTCGACCTGGCGCTGGACGGACCGGATCGGCTACGTCCTCATGTGGGGCGCCGGGCTGCTCGTCTGCGCGATCGGCCTGAGCATCGTCGTCTACATGATGTTCCGCGGGCTGCAGTACCTGCGCCCGTCGCTGATCTTCAGCCATCCCCAGGCCGGGCTCGACCAGTCCAAGACGGGCGGCTTCCTGGACCCGCTGCTCGGCACGATCCTGCTCACGGTGCTGGGCATCACGATCGCGGTGCCGATCGCGATCGGCGCCGCCACGTGGATCGTCGAGTACGGCCGGCCGACATGGCTGGCGCGGCTCGTCGACTCGGGCATCGAGATCATCGCCGGGACCCCGGACATCGTGATCGCGCTTTTCGGCCTCGTGCTCTTCCAGCAGGGGATCTTCGGCTGGATGTCCTTCACCGCCCAGGGCGGCGCCGTCTTCGGGCGCTCGTTCCTGACGGCCGGTTGCATGATGTCGCTGATCGCGATGCCGATGGTCTTCGCGGCGACGCGCGAGGGCCTGCAGGCGATCCCCGGGCACGTGCGCGAGGCCTCCTACGCGCTGGGCAAGACGAAGGCCGCCACGATCCGCCGTGTCCTGCTGCCGTCGGTGAAGGCGAACATCTCGACCGGCGCAGCGCTCGGCATGGGCCGCATCGCGGGCGACACGGCGATCGTCGTGGTCCTGCTCGGCGCGACACTCACGCTCGACCCCGAGGGCGGCGTCCCGGGCCTGAAGGTGCTCAAGGGCACCGGCGGGACGCTGACGAGCTTCGTCTACAACAATTCACCAGCTGGTGAAGGCAACGCGCCGCAGAAGGCCTACGCTGCAGCTTTCGTCCTGCTGCTGATCGTGGTCGCGCTGAACTTCGCCGTCGACCTGATCGCCCGCAGCGGCGCGAAGACGGGGCTGGAGACGTCGAGGCTGGGAGCGAAGTGATGATCGAACGCGACGAACAGCAGGCCGGCATGCGCCACGCCAGCGATCCGCGCGGTGAGATCCTCCCCCCGCCCGTGCGGCGCATCCGCGTCGACGGGCCGCCGACGGTCGCGCTGCCCCCGCAGGCGGAAGCCGTGATCGACGGCGATGGGCTCAGCGCCACGACGATGCCGGGCGCCGGGACGATGCCGGCGCGTCCCCAGCGCGGGGTCGCCGGGCGCGAGCGCATGTCGCTCAAGACGCTCAGCGTCTTCTACGGTGACAACGAGGCCGTCAAGGGCGTCTCGCTGTCGATCCGCGAGGGCGAGGTGCTCGCACTGATCGGCCCGTCCGGCTGCGGCAAGACGACGCTGCTGCGCACGCTCAACCGGCTCACGGAGCTGACGCCGAGCGCGCGGCGCGCCGGCGTGATCCGGATCGACGGGACGGACGTCGACGACATCGAGGTGACGGCGCTGCGCCGGCGCGTCTCGATGGTCTTCCAGCAGCCCAACCCGTTCCCGATGTCGATCTTCGACAACGTCGCCTACGCGCTGCGCGAGCAGGGCGCCAAGCGCCCGAGCAAGAAGGTGCTGGAGCCGTACGTGATCGAGGCGCTCGGGCGCGCCGGCCTGCTCGACGAGGTCAAGGACAAGCTCGACCATCCGGCGCTGCGCCTGTCCGGTGGCCAGCAGCAGCGGCTGTGCATCGCGCGCGCCCTGGCGGCCGGCCCCGAGGTCCTGCTGATGGACGAGCCGTGCTCGGCGCTCGACCCGAAGTCGACCGCGGTGATCGAGGACCTGATCGTCGAGCTGCGCAGCAGCCTGGCGGTCGTGATCGTGACGCACAACCTCCAGCAGGCCTACCGCGTCGGCGACCACGTGGCGTTCATGTACCTCGGCGACCTCGTCGAGTACGGTCCGACCGAGCAGGTCTTCAGCGCGCCGAAGGCCGAGCGCACGCGCGACTACGTCCGGGGGTCGTTCGGGTGATCGCGCGCGCCGCCGCACTGGCCGGCGCCGCCGTCGTCCTGGCCCTCGGCCTCACGGCCTGCGAGACGACCCAGGACACGAGCAAGCGGCTGTCCAAGCAGGGCCAGGCGCTCTTGAAGGGCAAGACGTTCACGATCGCGACGGCCAACCCCGACATCAAGGTGACGAGTACGGCCGTGCTGCAGGACCCGAACGGGACGGCCGCGGTGGTCGAGCTGAAGAACGGCGGCGCCGCCCAGGCCGACGTGCCGGTGCTGATCAGCGTCAGCGGGGCGAAGGGGAAGCAGCTCTACACGAACGCCGCCCCCGGGCTCGACCCCTCGCTCGTGCAGCTGGCTGCGGTGCCCAGGGGCCAGAGCGAGATCTGGGTCAACGACCAGGTCACGGCGACCGGCAAGCCCAAGAGCCTCAAGGCGACGATCGGTCTGGCGAAGGGCAAGGCGCCCGCCACGCTGCCGCAGATGACGATCACGAAGCTCGCCTTCGGCAGCGACGTCTCCGGCGTCTACGCGCGCGGCACGATCACGAACACCTCGAAGGTGGCGCAGAAGCGCCTCGTGGTCGCCTGCGTCAGCACCAGCGGCGCGAAGGTCAGGGCGGCCGGCCGGGCGATCGTCGACAACCTGGCGCCGGCGCCGACGCCCAAGCCGATCACGTTTCGTGTCTACTTCATCGGCAACCCCAAGGGCGGAAAGCTCGCGTGCTCCGCACCCCCGACGGTCTTCGCAGGAGGCTGACAGACGATGTCCACGCAAGACGTCCACGCACCGACGCTCGGCGCCAGCGGTGAGCCGTGCGCGACCTGCGGCGCGCTGCTGGCGGCCGACCAGCGCTACTGCCTGAACTGCGGCGCGCGCCGCACCGACGCGCGCCTGGCCTTCAAGGAGATCCTGGCGAGCAACGGCGCCGCGGTCGTCGGCGCCGAGGGCACCGCCAGGGACTACGGTGTCGCCGCTCCCGCTGCCGGCGGCCCCCCGGTGGCGCCCGCGCCCGGCGCACCGCCGCGCGAGGGCTCCGGCAACCGCGGCGCGCTCGCCGCGCTCGGCGGGCTCGCCTGCCTGCTGCTGGCGCTCGGCGTCGGCGTGTTGATCGGGAGCTCGGGGAACGACAAGACCGCCACGACCCCGCCCGCGCAGGTCATCAGCGTCGGCGGCGCGGCAGCCGGGACCGCCACGGGCGCCTCCGGCACGACGACGCCGAGCACGACGACGCCGTCCTCGTCCTCCTCGTCGGGCTCGGGCTCCTCGTCCTCCGGCGGCTCGGGCTCCTCGACGAGCAGCGGCTCGAAGGCGACGAACAAGAACCTGCAGAACCTCAACAAGCTGTCCACGAAGGCCTACCAGAAGCAGTCCACGAAGCTGCCCAAGGTCGTGGGCACCGGCGGCAAGCCGCCGCCCAAGGACAACAAGCCCGCCGCCGGCGGCGGATCATTCCAGTCGATCGGATAAGGACCGCGAGATGCTCGACAAGTTCCGCAATCGCAGCGGAGCGCCCGCGGGCGCTCCGCCCGCAGGCCCGGACCAGCACGCCGACCTGCGCGCCCGGCGCGACGAGCTCGCCGAGCAGGTCGCCGAGCTGACCTGGGACCTCGGCGGCCTGACCTACGAGATGGCGATCCGCGACCACTTCCGCGTCGACGTCCTCGTCCGGCGCGCCGCCGAGCTGCAGGAGGTCGACGCCGAGCTCGGCGAGGTCGAGCGCCTGCTCTCGGCCGCCGATGAGGGCATCGGCGGCGCGTGCCGCTCGTGCGGCGCGCCGCACAGCCGCGGTGCCGTCTACTGCTGGAAGTGCGGCCAGCCGCTGATGCTCGAGGCGCCCAGCGCCGCGGTCACCGGCGTCGTCACGCCGTAGCGGCCGCCGCCCCACCGGCGCGTCCGGCGGCCGATCCCGGCACAATGCCGCGATGCCCGACGACGCGATCCAGCCCGAAGTTCCGGCCTGCGACGCCACGATCTCCCGCCGCCGACTGCTCGCGACCGGCGCCGCCGCCGGCGCCGGCGCCGCCCTCGCGGCAGTCGCCCCGCAGACCGCGAGCGCAGCCCGCAGGGGCGCGACCCGCAAGGTCGACGTCGTCGTCGTCGGGGCCGGCCTCGCAGGGCTGCAGGCCGCGCGCGACCTCGTCAAGGCCGGCCGCAAGGTCGCGGTCCTGGAGGCGCGCGGGCGGGTCGGCGGGCGCACGCTGAACCACGCGATCGGCGGCGGCCACATCGCCGAGGTCGGCGGCCAGTGGGTCGGCCCGACCCAGGACCGGCTGCTCGCCCTCTCCAAGACGCTCGGCGTCAAGACGTTCGCGACCTACGACAAGGGCGACTACGTCTACCACCGGGCCGGCACGCGCAGGACGTTCACGCCCGACCCCGTCGTCGGCGCGATCCCGCCGGACCCCGACGTCAGCGACGTCGTCAACCTGCTGCTGAAGTTCGAGGGCCTGCTCGGCGAGATCCCGGTCGACAGGCCGTGGGCCGCCGCGAACGCCCTCGCCTACGACGGCCAGACCGTCGAGACCTGGAAGCTCGCGAACTCGAGCACCGACGGCGCCCACTTCCTGTTCGACCTGGCGATCGAGGCCGTCTGGGCCGCCGAGCCGCGCGACGTCTCACTGCTGCACGCGCTCTTCTACGCCGCGGCCGCGGGGAACGAGACGACGAAGGGCAGCTTCCTGCGACTGCTCAACACGCACAACGGGGCGCAGGAGCAGCGCTTCGTCGGCGGCTCGCAGCGCATCTCGATCGAGATGGCCAAGCGGCTGGGCTCGCGCGTCGTGCTCGACGCGCCCGTGCGGCGGATCGTCCAGGGCTCGGGCGGCGTGACCGTCACGAGCGACGCCGGCGTCTGGAAGGCCAGGCGCGTCATCGTCACCGGGCCGCCCTCGCTGACCGCGCAGATCGACTACGAGCCCCAGCTGCCGGCCGACCGGGCCCAGCTCACCCAGCGCTTCCCGCAGGGCAATGCGATCAAGTGCCAGGCCGTCTACGACGAGCCGTTCTGGCGCAAGGACGGGCTCGCCGGATACGCCAACGGGGACTTCGACAGCGTCCGGCTGACCTACGACAACTCCCCCCCGGACGGTGGCCCCGGCGTGCTGCTGGGCTTCCTGGAGGGTCACAACGCGCGCGTGTGGTCGCGGCGCTCGGCGACCGCGCGGCGCGCCGCGGTGCTGGACGGCTTCGCGAAGTTCTTCGGGGAGCGCGCCCGCACGCCGAAGGCCTACTTCGAGATGAACTGGTCGAACGAGCGCTGGACGCGCGGCTGCTACGTCGGCTTCACCCCGCCCGGCGTGCTGCTGGACTTCGGCGAGGCGATCCGCACACCGGTCGGCCGCATCCACTGGGCCGGCGCCGAGACCGCGACCTACTGGAACGGGTACATGGAGGGCGCGCTGCGCTCCGGCACGCGCGCGGCGAAGGAGGCCCTCCAGGGGCTGTAGGAGCGCCCCGGGCCTGCCGATAGCCCGAGCGATGGCCCATCGCGCCCCCAGCCTCCGGCTTCGGCCGCCGAGCAGGCGTCCGGCGCACGGCGACTACCCTCAGGCCATGGGCGAAGCCCCCGGCGCCTCGCCGCGGATCTCGGTGATCATCTGCGCGTTCAGCGACGATCGCTGGGACGCCCTGTGCGCCGCCGTCGCCTCGGTCGGCGCGCAGACGCGCCCGGCCCACCAGACGATCCTCGTCATCGATCACAATCCGGGCCTGCTGGAGCGCTCGCGCGCCCGGTTCGCCGGCGCGACGGTCGTCGAGAACAGCGAGCGCCAGGGCCTGTCGGGCGCGCGCAACTCCGGCATCGCGGCGGCCACGGGCGACGTCCTCGCCTTCCTCGACGACGACGCGACCGCCGACTCCGGCTGGCTCGCCGCGCTCGCGGCCGGCTTCGCACGGGCGCGGGTGCTCGGCGCGGGCGGCGCGGTCGACCCCGTCTGGGCGGCGGGCCGGCCGGCCTGGTTCCCGGCGGAGTTCGACTGGGTCGTCGGCTGCGCGCACAACGGCATGCCGACCGAGCGCCGCGCGGTGCGCAACGTCATCGGCGCGAACATGGCCTTCCGCGCGGACACCCTGCGCGAGCTCGAGGGCTTCCGCGAGGGCATCGGCCGCGTCGGGTCGGTCCCGCTCGGCTGCGAGGAGACCGACCTCTGCATCCGGGTGCATCAGCGCTGGCCCGGATCGGAGGTCGTCTACGACCCGGCGGCGCGCGTCGCGCACCTCGTGCCGGCCGACCGCGGATCACTGAGCTACTTCCTCTCGCGCTGCCGCGCCGAGGGCCGCTCGAAGGCGCTGCTGGCGCGTTTCGTCGGCGCCTCCGACGGGCTCTCCGACGAGCGCACCTACACCGCCCGCACGCTGCCCCGCGGGGTCGTGCGCGGGCTGCGCGACGCGCTGCGCGGCGACCTGGGCGGCCTGCGCCGCGCCGGTGCGATCGTGCTCGGGCTGGCGACCACGACGCTCGGCTACGCGACCGGCCGCCTCGCGCGCGAGGGCCGCGGGTGAGCGTGCTGCAGACGGCTCAGGCGTGTCCGGCGGCCAGGGTGCCCGTGGCCGCCGGGTCGCCGGCCTCGCGGAGCTCGTGCTGCGACGTGGGGGCAGCCTTGGGAAGGCGGCGCAGGCGCTCACGGAAGATGAGCCGCAGGATGCGCACCCCGTCGCGGATGGGACGCAGGTTGCTCGAGCCGTACATGCGGTCCTCCTCGTAGCTCGGGACCTCGACGACCTTGAGGCCGGCCTGAGCTGCGCGGATGTTCATGAGGGTCTCGATCTCGAACCCGTCGACGTCGCAGGCGAGCTTGTCGGCGCACTCGCGCCAGAAGGCGTTGTAGCCGTAGCAGAGGTCCGAGTAGCGGGTCCGGAACAGCAGGTTGACCGTCGTCCCCAGGAACCGGTTGCCGGAGCTGCGCAGCCACGTCAGGTCGGTGCTGCCCCCGCCGTACATGTAGCGCGAGCCCTTGGCGTAGTCGGCGCCGTCGCACAGCGCCTCGACGAACGCCGGGATCTCCTCGGGCTTGGCCGAGCCGTCGGCATCGAGCGTCACGACGATGTCGCCGCTCGCCGCGTTCCAGCCGCAGATCAGCGCCTCGCCCTTGCCGCGGCGCTGCTGGTGGACGATCCGAGCATCAGGACGCAGGCGAAGGGCCGTCGCGACGGTGTCGTCGCTCGAACCGCCGTCGACGATGATGACCTCGTGGCTCGGATCGAGCCGCGGGAGCACGTGCGGCAGGTTCTCGGCCTCGTTGAGCGTCGGGACGACCACGCTGACACGCGGCTGGGCGACTCGCACGCTCGCATCGCGCAGGCTCGTGAGGGCTGCGTGCTCGCCGTGCGAGCGGTGCGCCCCCGCGATGATGGGCTCGTATGAGGTTGCGTACTCCTGCGCCGTGTCCATGGCCGTTTCCCCCTGGTGA
>Ga0208851_1000045_pt1 | contig 51547 bp, 54 predicted proteins | sample NGESurshal092012_FD_184481 | JGI IMG/M metagenome (GOLD analysis project Ga0208851, IMG submission 184481) | Arctic peat soil microbial communities from Barrow, Alaska - NGEE Surface sample 415-2 shallow-092012 (SPAdes) | ecosystem: Environmental > Terrestrial > Soil > Wetlands > Peat ... | reverse complement strand
GGCGCCGTCAAGATCGTGACCGACGCGACGTTCACCGACGACGTCCTGCTCTCCGAGAAGCCCGTCCTCGTCGACTTCTGGGCCGAGTGGTGCGGACCGTGCAAGATGATCTCGCCGGTCCTCGAGGAGATCGCGGGAACGCAGGACAAGATCGCGATCGTCAAGCTCAACGTCGACGAGAACCCGGTCACCGGAGCCAACGAGCGGATCATGTCGCTGCCGACCCTGAACGTCTACCAGGGCGGTCGCGTCGTGAAGCAGATCGTCGGCGCGCGACCGAAGGCCGCGATCCTCGCGGACCTCGCAGAGTTCCTGTAGACCCGTGACCCCGGCCGCGACCCGCCGGGGCGACACGGGCCCGGCGGTCGCGGAGATCCGCGACCGGCTCGGTCGGCTCGGCCTCCTCGCGGACGAGGCGGTGGGGCACGACCACCGCGTCGACCCCGCTCCTGACTGCTTCGACGACCCCGTCGACCGCGCCGTCCGCTCGTTCCAGCAGGAGCGCGGGCTCACCGTCGACGGCGTCGTCGGGCCGCAGACCTTCCGGCGCCTCGAGGAGGCGCGCTGGGCCCTCGGCGACCGCGTGCTGTCCTACAGCCCGGGGCACGTCGTCTCCGGCGACGACGTCCTCACCCTCCAGCAGCGGCTGTCCGGCCTCGGCTTCGACCTCGGTCGCGTCGACGGGGTCTTCGGGGTGCACACCGATGCCGCCCTCCGCGAGTTCCAGCGCAGCGTCGGCGTCGACGCCGACGGCACCTGCGGGCCGAGCACCTTCCGCGCCATGGCACGCCTGGCCCGCACGATGAGCGGCGGCGGCACGGCGGCGGCCCTGCGCGAGCTCCATGCGCTCGAGACCCTCACCAGCGGCGTGGCCGACAAGGTCGTGGTCATCGACCCGGGCCACGGCGGCCCGGACCGCGGCCTGGCCCACGGCCAGCTCACCGAGGCCGTCGTGGCCGGCGACCTGGCAACCCGGGTCGAGGGCCGCCTGGCGGCCATCGGCGTCCAGGTGCTGCTCACCCGGTCCCCCGACCCCGAGGTCACCGCCACCCCCGACGAGGCCGAGCGGGCCGCGTTCGCCAACGCCACGGCTGCCGACCTCGTGCTCTCGCTGCACGTCGACGCGGTCGCGTCCCCGACCCCGGCCGGCTGCGCCACCTTCTACTTCGGCGACGCCGTGGCCGGCACCGGGTCCTCGCTCGGGCAGCGCTTCGCCGAGATGGTCCAGGACGAGATCTGCCTGCGCACCGACCTCACCGACTGCCGGACGCATGCCAAGACCTGGGACCTGTTGCGGATGACCCGCATGCCGGCGGTACGCATCGAGTGCGGCTACCTCTCGAGTCCTCGCGACGCCAGGCGCCTCGAGGACCCTGCGTTCCGCGACGCCGTCGCCGAGGGGATCGCGGCCGCCGTCGTGCGGTTCTTCGCCCCCGTGCCCGTCGAGGCGTGAGGCGGCTCAGCCGGTCGGGTCCTCGCGGTGCAGCGTGCCGACCGCGCGACGACGACCCAGGAGCCGCTCGAGCGCGGCCTCGACGACGTCCTCGCGCCACGCCGCGGTCGAGCGCAGGTCGAGCCGCAGGCGCGGCGTGCGCGGGTGCGGGCGCACGGTGGTGAATCCCACCGCGAGCAGGAAGTCCGCGGGGACCAGGCAGTCGACGGCGCCGGGAGTGGCGGAGGCGATGGCCTCCACCGCACGGACCCCGCGTCGGGCGAGGTCGGCCGCCATGCCCTGCACGAGCATCCGGGCCAGGCCGTGGTCGGCGTGCTCGGGCTCGACCCGCAGCGCGGCGAGCGCGACGGCGTCCGGCGACACCGGAGCCGTGGGGTAGGCCGCGAGCCCCGGGAGGTAGGCGGGCGGCGCGTAGAGGGCGTAGCCGGCCACCTCGCCGTCCAACCGCACCACCTGCCCGCAGGAGCCCCAGTCGAGCAGGGTCGAGGACAGCCAGGCCGCCTTCGCGTCGCCACCTCCGCCGTCGGCCTCGACACGGGAGCGGTGCACGGCGTCGAGCTCCCAGCGCGTGCAGGTACGGCACGGCGCGGGGATCTCGTCGAGGGAGTCACGGGTGAGCGGTGCGAGCCGCCGGGCGATGGCCACGCCTCAGCCCGAGTGCAGGACGCCGGTCGCGCGGTGCACGGTCATCGGCCCACCGGTCGCGGCAGCTCGCCGCGATGGGGTCGGACCAGACCGACGACGAAGCCCAGCACCAGGCCGAGCGCGAGCAGCCCGATCAGCCAACGGATAACCCGCATGACACCTCCCGCCCTCCATCCGGCATCGTAGATCCCGCACAGGGAGCCTGCGACAACGGCGTCCGGGTCCACGTGCGCCACTCCGGCGCGGGATCGACCCGGACGCCGGATGCACCGAGGGCAGTGAGGGAGACATGGAGCCGACGCACCAGGCGGGGACAGGGACCAGGCTCGACCCGTGGGTCGACGCCTACGCCGCACGCACGCGCGGCCTCACCACCTCCCAGGTGCGCGCGCTGTTCGCCGTGGCCTCGAGACCCGAGGTGGTCTCCCTCGCCGGGGGCATGCCGTTCGTCTCGGCCCTGCCCCTCGACGCCATCGCGGACACCGTCGCCCGGCTGATCCGCGACCGCGGTGCGGTGGCGCTGCAGTACGGCTCCGGTCAGGGCGACGTCCGGCTCCGCGAGCAGATCCTCGAGGTGATGGCACCGGTCGGCGTCACCGCGCACCCCGACGACATCGTGGTCACCGCCGGCTCGCAGATGGCCCTCGACCTCGTCGTGCGGGTGTTCTGCGACCCGGGCGACGTCGTGCTCGTCGAGGCCCCGACCTACGTCACCGCCCTCGGGGTCTTCTCGTCCTACCAGTGCGAGGTCGTGCACGTCGCGATGGACGAGGAGGGGCTGCGCCCCGACGCGCTGCGCGAGGCGATCGCAGCGACCCGAGCCGCGGGCAAGCGGGTCAAGCTCGTCTACACGATCCCCTCGTTCCACAACCCCGCCGGCGTGTGCCAGGGCCCGCAGCGGCGGGCCGAGGTGCTCGACGTCGTCCGCTCGGCCGGCCTCCTGCTGCTCGAGGACGACCCCTACGGGCTGCTGGGCTTCGACGGCTCGGTGCCGCGCGCGATCCGCGCGGACGAGAGCGAGAGCGTGATCTACCTCGGCACGTTCTCCAAGACGATCGCCGCCGGTCTTCGGGTCGGCTGGGCCGTGGCGCCGCACGGTGTGCGCGAGAAGCTCGTCCTCGCCAACGAGACCGCCACGCTCTGCCCGTCGAACCTCACCCAGCTCACCATCAGCGACTACCTCGCCACCCAGCCGTGGTTCGACCAGGTGAAGGTCTTCCGCGAGGTCTACCGAGAGCGCCGCGACGCCCTGCTCGAGTCCCTCGACGCGCTCATGCCCGCGGGCACGACCTGGACGGTCCCCGCCGGCGGCTTCTACAGCTGGGTGACGCTCCCGGACGGCCTCGACGCCACGGCGATGCTGCCGCGGGCGGTGGCGGCCCTGGTGGCCTACGTGCCCGGAACCGGCTTCTTCGCCGACGGGCAGGGTCGCCAGTCGCTGCGGCTGTCCTACTGCTACCCCGAGCCCGACCGCATCCGCGAGGGTGTCCGCCGGCTCGCGGGCGTCATCGAGACCGAGCTCGAGGTGGCCACGACGTTCGGGTCGCCCGCCGCTCGGGCAGATCGTCCCGGAGCGTCCGCGCCCTACACCGACCTCGCCTGAGCGCAGGTCCGTCATGACTTCCGAGATCCATTGCAGCACAAGGGGATACGCCGCATGAGCACCGCATCGAACGGTCGGGTCGTCGTCCTCGCCGGGGGACTGTCCGCGGAGCGCGACGTGTCGATCCGGTCGGGTCGGCGGGTCGCCGACGCGCTGCGTGGGGCCGGCGTCGACGTCGCTGTGCTCGACGTGGACGCGGGCCTGCTGGCCACCCTCGCCGCCGAGCACCCGACCTGTGCCGTGCCGCTGCTGCACGGGGCTCCGGGGGAGGATGGCGCGATCCGCGACGTCCTCGTGGCCCTCCGCCTCCCGTTCGTAGGCTCGGGACCGGCCGCCTGCCGGCGGGCGTTCGACAAGCCGATCGCGTCGTCGCTCGTGGGAGCGGCAGGCGTCGCCGTGCCCGAGTCGATGGCCCTGCCGCACGCGACCTTCCGCGAGCTCGGCGCGGGTGGTGTCCTCGATGCGGTCGTGGCGCGGCTCGGCCTGCCGCTCATGGTGAAGCCGACGCGCGGTGGCTCCTCGCTCGGAGCCACGGTGGTGCGCTTGGCCGGTGACCTGCCCGCTGCGATGGTCGCCGCCTACGCCTACGGCGAGATCGCGCTCGTCGAGTCGTTCGTGCGAGGGACCGAGGTCGCGGTCTCGGTCGTCGACGATGCCGACGGCCCCCGTGCGCTGCCGGTGGTGGAGGTCGTGCCCGACGGCGGCTTCTACGACTACGGCGCGCGCTACACGGCCGGCGCCACGGAGTTCTTCACCCCTGCGCGCCTTCCCGACGACGTCCTCGCCGCGTGCGCCGCGACCGCCGTCACGGTCCACCGGACGCTGGGTCTGCGCGACTGGTCGCGCAGCGACCTCATCGTCGACGCCGACGGCACGCCGTGGTTCCTGGAGGTCAACGTCGCGCCCGGCATGACCGAGACGTCGACGTATCCGCAGGCCGTGCTCGCCGCGGGGCTCGACCTCGGTGCCGTCACGGCGTCGCTCATCGAGCGAGCGGTGGAGCGCGGCTGATATCCCTTGCCGCGCAGGGGTTCTACGGCGTCTGACTGTCGATGACGTCGACGATGCGACGCAGGTCGTCGAGCGTCGCGAACTCGATCGTCACCTTGCCTTTGGACTTGCCGGACTCGATGCGCACCCGGGTCTCGAGACGGTCGGAGAGGCGGTCGGCGATCTCCGTGAGCCCGGGCGCCGTGGGGCGTCGCGGCCGCGCGACGCGCGCCCGCTCGCGCCCGTCGGCCTCGCCGACCGCGACGATCTCCTCGACCGCGCGCACCGACAGTCCCTCGGCCACGACGCGGGTGGCGAGCCGGTCCATCGCGTCGGTGTCGTCGAGGGCGAGCAGCGCACGGGCGTGCCCCGCCGAGATGACGCCGGCCGCCACCCGGCGTTGCACCGGGGTCGGGAGGCGCAGCAGCCGCAGGGTGTTGCTCACCTGCGGACGGCTGCGACCGATGCGGGTCGCGAGCTCCTCCTGCGTGCAGCCGAAGTCGTCGAGCATCTGCTGGTAGGCCGCAGCCTCCTCGAGGGCGTTGAGCTGGGCGCGGTGCAGGTTCTCCAGCAGGGCGTCGCGCAGCAGGGCGTCGTCGGCCGTCTCCCGGACGATGGCGGGGATCCGCTCGAGCCCGGCCTCGCGGCCGGCCCGCCAGCGGCGCTCGCCCGCCACCAGCTCGAAGTGCGGCCCGTCGGTCGTGGCGTCGGGCACCGGGCGCACCACGATCGGCTGGAGCAGCCCGATCTCGCGGATCGAGTGGACGAGCTCGGCGAGGGCGTCCTCGTCGAAGACCGTGCGCGGCTGGCGCGGGTTGGGTCGCACGTCGTCGAGCAGGAGCTCGGCGTAGCGGACGCCGGTCACGGTCTCGAGGTCGTCGCCACGGTGGCCGGGGGCCGGGGCGTCCGTCGGGGCGTCGGCGGGGCGGGTCAGGACGGGGGCTGGGGCGTCCGAGGAGCCGGAGGGGATGAGCGCCCCGAGCCCGCGACCAAGCCCTCGTCGCTGGTTCACCCTCGCCGCTCCTTCGCACCCGTGGTCGCCGTCGGCGTGACCCTACCCCGCCGCCACGACCGCCGGGCGACACCCACTCGCTGACCGCTGGCGCGGTATAAGGATGGCATTTCTACCGTGGATACGTCGGTTTCTCGTCCACCCCGGGACTGAGCGCGGCCAGCGCAGCGGCCTGTCGAGCCAGCTCGCGGGCTGCCTCGAGGTAGGACAGGGCCCCGGTCGAGCCCGGGTCGTAGGTGAGCACCGTCTGCCCGTAGGACGGGGCCTCCGAGACGCGGACCGACCGGGGGATCGCGGTCGGCAGGACCTTCTCGCCGAAGTGCGAGCGCACCTCGTCGGCCACCTGGGCCGCGAGCCGGGTCCGCGCGTCGTACATGGTCAGCAGGATCGTCGAGACCGAGAGCCCGGGGTTGAGCTCCTCGGTCACCAGGCCCACCGTGCGCATGAGCTGGCCGAGTCCCTCGAGGGCGTAGTACTCGCACTGGATCGGGATGAGCACCTCGTCGGCGCAGACCAGCGCGTTGAGGGTGAGCAGCCCCAGGCTCGGCGGGCAGTCGACCAGCACGTAGTCCAGCCGACCGTGGGCGGCGTCGTGCACCGGGAGGTACGCCGAGACCGCTCGTCGCAGCTTGTGCTCGCGAGCCACCATCGCGACGAGCTCGATCTCCGCACCCGCCAGGTCGAGGGTCGCCGGCGCGCACCACAGCCCGGCGACCTCGGGGACCGGCCGCACGACCTCGGCCATCGGCCGGCCCTCGATGATCACGTCGTAGACGCTGGGGACCTCGCTGTGGTGCTCGATCGACAGCGCGGTGGACGCGTTGCCCTGGGGGTCGAGGTCGACCACGAGCACGGCGAGGCCCTGCAGCGCCAGCGCCGCGGCGAGGTTCACCGTCGACGTCGTCTTGCCGACGCCGCCCTTCTGGTTGGCGACCGTGATGACGCGCGTCCGCGTGGGACGGGGCAGGTCCTCGCCGAACCTGCGGTACTGGACCTGGACGGCCGCCTCGGCGGACCGGGCCAGGGGGGTGTCGTCGCTCACCGGGTCTCCTGCTCCTCGGGCGGCCAGCCCAGGCCGTGGGAGTCCGTGGGCTCCGGGTCGGGCCAGCCCAGTCCGGCGGAGGCCACGGTGCGCTCGGTCGACGTGCTCATCGCGATCCCTTCCGTCGGCCGGACGTCAGCCGGACCACCTTCACCACCGTCGTCGGTGGATCGACCACGCCCGTCCCGCAGGTCAGGACCTCGATCTGGCCGCCGCCGAGGCGCTCCAGGGCACGCGCCGACGCCGCGACCTCGTCGGCCGCGCCCTCGCCCTTGAGCGCCAAGAGCGTGCCGCCGACGCGTGCCAGCGGCAAGGTCCAGCCGGCGAGCTTGGCCAGCGGCGCCACCGCGCGGGCAGTGACGACGTCGACCGCCAGCGCCTGCTCCTCGGCGCGGCCACGGACCACCTCGACCCGGTCGTCGAGGCCGAGCACGGTCACCGCCTCGCCCAGGAACGTTGCCCGGCGCAGCAGCGGCTCGACCAGCACCACCCGAAGGTCCGGCCGCACCAGGGCGAGCGGGAGTCCGGGCAGACCCGCGCCGGAGCCGACGTCGGCCACGACCGCTCCGTGGGGCACGAGCTCCTCGAGGACGGCGCAGTTGGCCAGGTGCCGGCTCCAGAGCCGGGTCACCTCCCGTGGGCCGATCAGGCCGCGTACGACCCCGTCGGTGGCGAGCAGGTCCGCGTAGCGCCCGAGCAGGTCGCCGGCGTCGGGGTAGCGAGCGCGCAGGCGTGCCTCGACCAGCAGGTCCGACTCGTCGCGGACGGGGCTCTCCCCCGCCACCCCGTCATCTGCCATGCGTCAGGTGCGGGGCAGGACGACGACGAAGCGGCGCGGCTCGACGCCCTCGGACTCGCTGGTGAGCCCGGCGGCGGCCACGGCGTCGTGCACGACCTTGCGCTCGAACGGGCTCATCGGCTCGAGCCGGACCGGCTCCCCCGTGCTCGACGCCCGGGTCGCCGCCTCGCTGCCGAGTGCGGTGAGTGCCTGGCGCCGTGCCTCACGGTGGCCGGCGACGTCGAGCATGAGTCGCGAGCGCTCCCCCGTCTCCCGCGTCACCGCGAGGCGGGTGAGCTCCTGGAGCGCGTCGAGCACCTGGCCGTGGTCGCCCACGAGGTGCTCGATGTCGCCGCCCACGATGCTCACCAGCGCCCGGTCGCCCTCGACGTCCATGTCGATGTCACCGTCGAGGTCGGCGATGTCGAGCAGGCCCTCGAGGTAGTCGGCGGCGATGTCGCCTTCCTTCTCGAGGTGGCTCACAGGAGCGGAGCCGCGCGCCGTTTCACGGGAAACACGTGCCGGAGCCGCCTGGGTCGTCTCGCCGCCGTCGACCTCGGTGGTCTCGGCGGCCGTCGTCTCGGTCATGGGTACTCGTCTTCCGTCGCTGGGTGCGCCGTATGGCGCGGGAGGGTCAGGGGAGGTGTTTCACGGGAAACGTCAGCCGCGAGATCTCGCGGTCAGGTCTGCGGCGCGGGATCGGTGCCGTCGGTCGGGGGTGTCCCGCTGGGATCGCCGGGCAGCGGGTTCTGCGCCGACGGGGTGCCCTTGCGCTTGCTCCGCGGCTGGTTCTTGGGCTGCTGACGCGGCGCCGGGGGAGCGATCACCGGCTTGACCTCCTCGGGGTCCACGCCGTCGTTCTTGCGCCGTCGCTTCGCAGCCTCGCGCTCCTCCCAGGCGGCGTACGCCGGTGTCCCGGGCTGCGGGTTGTTGCGGATGACGTAGAACTGCTGGCCCATCGACCACAGGTTGGTCGTCAGCCAGTAGATGAGGACGCCGACCGGGAAGTTGATGCCGGTGATCATGAAGAAGAACGGGAAGACGTAGAGCAGGATCTTCTGCTGCTGCGCCATCGGGTTGTCCTTGGCGGTGTTCTTGACGATGAGCATCCGCTGGGACGTGAAGGTCGTGATCGTCATGAGCACGATGAGGACGGCGGTCAGCACGTGCGTCGCGAGCACGTCGGGGGTCAACGACGCCTGGGTGAAGGTCGCCCACATCGGCACACCGAAGATCGTCGAGTGGTACGCCGAGTCGACCTGCGCCTGGGTCATCACGCCGTACGGCGTCTGCTTGGCGACGCCGTAGTTGAGCACCCGGAACAGGGCGAAGAAGATCGGCGCCTGGGCCAGGATCGGCAGGCAGCTGGCGAGCGGGTTGGTCCCGGTCTCCTTGTAGAGCGCCATCATCTCGGCGCTCTGGCGCTCCCGGTCGCCGGCGTACTTCTGCTGGATCTCCTTGATCTTCGGCTGGAGGATCTGCAGGTTGCGCTGACTCTTAATCTGCCGGACGAACAGCGGGATCAGGGCGATGCGGATGACGAGCACGAGGCCGACGATGGCGAAGGCCCAGGACCAGCCCGAGTCGTAGCCGAAGAAGAACGAGAACAGGGCGTGCCACTGGACGAGGATCCAGCTGACGATGTCCTCGAGCCAGGCCAAGGGGTTGAGACTCACGCGGCGCTCCGGTCGTCGGCAGTGCGGTCAGGTCCTGCGGGGGTGGTCCCCGGGTCGGCAGCGGTGCTGCCGGACTCCAGCGGGACGTACGGGTCGGGCGTCCAGCGGCCCTTCTCGGGCACGAGGTCCACACCTCCCGGGTTCCAGGGGTTGCAGCGGCAGATCCGCCAGGTCGCGAGCACCGTGCCCTTGCCCGCACCGTGCACCGAGATCGCCTCGAGGGCGTAGCTGGAGCAGGACGGGTGGAACCGGCAGCGCGGACCGAGCATCGGGCTCAGCAGCGTCCGGTAGCCGACGATGCCGCCGGTGAGCAGCAGGCGGAAGAACCGACCCACGGTGGCGGCGAGCAGGTGGCGTACTGCGTCCACGGCCTTCATCCGGCCACCTCCGCCGACTCCGCGTCGCGAGCGGCCCTGCGCAGCGCTCGCTCGAGAGCGGCGTCGAGGTCCGCGGCGAGCTGGTCCGACGTCGCGGCCGCGGCGTCGGGCAGCGCCCGGACCACCAGGCGCGAGCCGGCGGGCAGCCCGCTCAGGCGGGGCCGCACGACGTGGCGCAGCCGGCGGGTCACCGTGTGCCGCACGACGGAGTTGCCGACCGCCTTGCTCACGACGAAACCCGCCCTCGGGTCGTCCCCGGGGCGGGATCGGTGGGCGGCGGCGTCCGGCTCGGACCTCACGTCGAGGTGGACGACGAGCAGGGGCCGACCGGCCCGTGCGCCTCGTCGTACCGTCTCGGTGAACTCCTGGCTGCGGCGCAACCGCGAGGTGCTCGGGAGCACGGACGCGGTCGACCTGGGCCGTCAGGCCGAGAGCTCGGTGCGACCCTTGCGGCGGCGGGCCGAGAGGATCGAACGGCCGGCACGCGTGCGCATGCGCAGGCGGAACCCGTGGGTCTTGGCCCGCCGGCGGTTGTTCGGCTGGAAGGTGCGCTTGCTCATCGGTCGGCTCCGAACCGTGGTGGGGCCAGGGACGGGTCCCTGCCGGGCGTGAGGGACCGGGTGGGACCCGGTCCAACGGGGAAGAAGGTGGCGCAGACCGGCGGACCGGCCGGCCGCCACCGGACGCCGACGCCGACCATCCGCCCGAGCACGCTCGGGCAGGGCAGTCGTCGGCCTGTCCACGGTACGGGTCGTGGCTCGGAGGGGTCAAACCGCGAGCGCGGAGGACGCGGGTGATCTTGGCCCCCGCGATAACCATCCATCCTCTCGAGTGCGGCTGCGCAGGTCAGGCAGCGACACGCCGACAAACCGGACCGAACGTGGCAGACTCCGGCCCCTGCCTGTGGACAACCCCTTGACGGGGTCCGTGGCGGCACGACTACGGTCACGCCACCGCGCCGCCTCCGGCAGGCCGATCCTGATCCACCCGCAGGGGTCTCCCGATCCCTGCGACCGGGCCCCGCACGCCGCCCGCCCGTTCCACACCTGTGGACGAGCGTGTGGACGCCCTCGCCGGCACGCCGGCACGACACGAGGGGACACGAGGCACCGTGGCCGACGACGACCTGGACCTCACCGACGTGTGGGCCCGGGCCCTGGAGTCCCTGGGCGACGAGGGGATGACCTCGCAGCAGCGGGCCTTCGTCTCCCTCACCCGCCCGCTCGCGATCGTGGAGGACACCGCTCTGGTGGCAGCGCCGAACGAGTTCACCAAGGACGTCCTGGAGAGCAAGCTGCGCCCGCTCGTGGTCGACGCGCTCTCCCGAACCCTGGGCCGCGAGGTGCGCATCGCCGTCACCGTCGACCCGACCATCGCCCCCTCCCTCGACGACGACGCCACCGACGACCTCGCCGACTCGACCTACGCCGACCCGGTCTCGTCCGCGCCTGCCGCCGCGCCCTCGGTGGCGCCGCCCGCGACCGCACCCGAGCCGGTCCGCCCCGGCACCGGCTCCCCGGGGACCCGCGGCGAGGAGGCCAGCCGGCTCAACCCGAAGTACACCTTCGACACCTTCGTGATCGGCTCGAGCAACCGCTTCGCGCACGCGGCCGCCGTCGCCGTCGCGGAGCAGCCGGCCAAGGCGTACAACCCGCTCTTCGTCTACGGCGAGTCCGGACTCGGCAAGACCCACCTCCTGCACGCGATCGGGCACTACACCCGCACGCTCTACGCCGGCGCGCGCGTGCGCTACGTGAGCTCGGAGGAGTTCACGAACGAGTTCATCAACTCGATCCGTGACGACAAGGCGGCCGCTTTCCAGCGCCGTTACCGCGATGTCGACGTCCTGCTCGTCGACGACATCCAGTTCCTGTCGGGCAAGGTGCAGACGCAGGAGGAGTTCTTCCACACGTTCAACACCCTGCACAACGCCAACAAGCAGATCGTCGTCACCAGCGACCTGCCGCCCAAGCAGCTGCAGGACTTCGAGGACCGGATGCGCTCGCGGTTCGAGTGGGGCCTGATCACCGACGTCCAGCCGCCCGACCTCGAGACCCGCATCGCGATCCTGCGCAAGAAGTCGGCGCAGGAGCGGCTCTCGGCACCGCCGGAGGTCCTCGAGTTCATCGCCTCGAAGATCTCGACCAACATCCGCGAGCTCGAGGGCGCCCTCATCCGCGTCACCGCGTTCGCCAGCCTCAACCGCCAGCCGGTCGACCTCCCCCTCGCGGAGGTGGTCCTCAAGGACCTCATCACCGACCAGGCGGGCCCGGAGATCACGAGCTCGATCATCATGATGCAGACCGCGGCGTACTTCGGCGTCACGGTCGACGACCTGTGCGGCTCGTCGCGCTCGCGCGTGCTGGTGACCGCCCGCCAGATCGCGATGTACCTCTGCCGCGAGCTCACCGACCTCTCGCTGCCGAAGATCGGTCAGGCGTTCGGGGGTCGTGACCACACGACCGTCATGCACGCGGACCGCAAGATCCGTCAGCTCATGGCAGAGCGCCGCTCGCTCTACAACCAGGTCACCGACCTCACGGCGCGCATCAAGAGCACCGCGCGGCAGGCCTGAGCCCGGTCCCGCGGCCCGCCGGCACGGGCGAGGACGCCCGGACGGCGGCTACCCAGCGTGATCGCAGCCGTCGACCCGGTCACGCCGCGCGTTCACACCCTGGGGATAACCCTGTGGACACAGATTCCGAGCCGCTGGGGACAGCCCTGGGGATGAGCGCTCCCACGACCTGCGCAACCTGTGGACGGCAGGGGACGAACGACACGCCGCACCCCTTGCTCCCCAGGCCCCCATGGTTGTCCAGATCCGTCGTCCACAGCCGCCGGGGAGGACGACACGCACGTCCACCTGCGACGACGAGCGTTGTCCACACCGTCCACACCTCCTATGACGAGTACTGCCCCTGTATCTGCAGCAGCTGCCTGAACGCCTTCACCCACCCGCCGTCTGTGGACAACATCGCTGCCGCCGTGGACGACCACCTCCGTCCGGCGCCGGGCGCGCCCCTGCGCTCGGGTGCACCCGAACGGGTCTCCAGCCGCTTCCGCGGACCCGGTCCGCGACCGGTTCGAGCACGACGCCTACGCGCCTATCGGGGTGGTGCCTGTCCGGGCGTGGGTGGTCCGTGGAAGCATGACCCGGCATACGCTGCGCACCTCACACCCGCTCGGCCCGACAGGAGTGACCCGACGTGAAGTTCCGGCTCGAGCGCGACGTCCTCGCCGATGCCGTGGCGTGGGCGGCGCGCACCCTGCCCTCCCGCCCGTCGATGCCCATGCTCGCCGGGCTGCTCATCGACGCCGCCCCGGGGGGCCTGACCCTGTCGAGCTTCGACTACGAGGTCTCCGGCCGCGTCGCGGTCGCGGCCGCCGTCGACGAGCCCGGTCGAGTCCTGGTCTCCGGTCGGCTGCTGGCCGACATCGCCCGGGCTCTGCCACCAGCACCGGTGACCATCACCTCCGAGGGCAGCCGGGTCGAGGTGCGCTGCGGCCGCTCGTCGTTCACCCTCCCGACGCTCCCCGTCGACGACTACCCGTCGCTGCCGGACATGCCGGGTTCCACCGGCACGATCGAGGGCGCGACGTTCGCCGCCGCCGTCGCGCAGGTGGCCACGGCAGCCGGCCGGGACGACACGCTGCCGACGCTCACCGGCATCCGCGTCGAGATCGCCGACGCGCTCATCACGCTCGCGGCCACCGACCGCTACCGTCTCGCCGTCCGCGAGTTCGCTTGGAGCCCAGAGCATTCCGGGCTCGACACCGCGGCGCTGGTGCCTGCGCGCACGCTCGCCGAGACCGCGAAGTCGCTCGCGCACTGCGACGTCGTCCACCTCGCGCTGTCCGCGTCCGGCGCGGGTGACGGCCTCATGGGATTCGAGGGCGACGGCCGTCGCACCACCAGCCGGCTTCTCGACGGCGAGTTCCCCAAGTACCGCGCGCTGCTGCCGAGCGAGTCCGCCACCGTCGCGACCGTGGAGACGAGCGCCCTGGTCGACGCCGTGAAGCGCGTGGCCCTCGTCGCCGAGCGCAACACCCCCGTGCGGCTCGCGTTCTCCGGCGGCGAGGTCGAGCTGCGCGCCGGCGCGGGCGACGAGGCGCAGGCGAGCGAGGCCGTCGAGTGCGCGATCGACGGCGACCCGATCGAGATCGCCTTCAACCCGCAGTACCTGCTCGACGGGCTCAGCGCGCTCGACGACGCCTCCACGAAGCTGTCGTTCACGACCTCGACCCGTCCGGCGGTGCTCACCGGCGGCGGCGCCGAGGCCGCCCCCGCCTACCGCTACCTCCTCATGCCGGTCCGGCTCTCGGGCTGACGCCCGTCCCCCGGGTCCGGACCCGTACCGTGCACGTCGCCGCCCTCTCGCTCACCGACTTCCGCTGCTACGGGCAGGCCGACGTCGAGCTGCGTCCCGGCGTGACGTCGTTCCTCGGTAGCAACGGTCAGGGCAAGACCAACCTCGTCGAGGCGCTCGGCTACGTCGCGACCCTCGACAGCCACAGGGTGGCCACCGACGCGCCGCTCGTGAGGCTCGGCGCGAGCCAGGCGGTGGTGCGCGCCCAGGTGGTCCGCGACGAGCGCACGACCCTCATCGAGATCGAGATCAATCCCGGGCGCGCCAACCGTGCCCGCATCAACCGCTCCCCCGTGCCGCGCCCGCGCGAGGTGCTCGGAACCCTGCGGACGGTGATGTTCGCCCCGGAGGACCTGGCGCTGGTCAAGGGCGACCCGAGCGAACGTCGTCGCTTCCTCGACGACCTCCTCGTGGCCCGCTCACCACGGCTCGCCGGTGTGCGCGCGGACTACGACCGGGTCCTCAAGCAGCGCAACGCCCTGCTGAAGACGGCGTCGGCGGCGCGGCGCGGCGGGTCGGGGTCCGGTGAGGCGCTGCGCACCCTGGAGGTCTGGGACACCCACCTCGTGACCGTCGGTGCCGAGCTGCTCGCGGCGCGGCTCGACCTCGTCGCTGCACTCGCGCCGCTCGTCGACAAGGCCTACGACCAGGTGAGCTCGGGCGCAGGTCCGGCGGCCCTCGACTACGTCTGCTCCCTGGGCCCGGACGTCGAGCTCGTCCCCGACCGGAGCGTGCTGGCCGGCCTACTGCTCGCGGGGATCGAGCGACGACGCCGTGAGGAGCTCGACCGAGGACTCTCCCTCGTCGGGCCTCATCGTGACGACCTGCTTCTCAAGCTCGGGCCGGCACCCGCGAAAGGCTATGCGTCGCACGGGGAGTCGTGGTCCTACGCGCTCGCGCTGCGGCTCGCGTCCTACGAGCTGCTCCGTCACGACGGCTCACCCGGGGGTGAGCCGGTGCTCATCCTCGACGACGTGTTCGCCGAGCTCGACGTCGAGCGCCGGTCGCGCCTGGCCGCCCTCGTCGGCGTGGCCGAGCAGGTGCTCGTGACCGCCGCCGTCGAGGCCGACGTCCCGGAGCTCCTGGTGGGCGACCGCATCGACGTCGGCGCCGGTCAGGTGTCCCGTGCCCGCTGAGGACGACGCCGAGACCGCAGCCGAGGCCCCCGCGGGCTCCGGCAGCGACGCCGCGAAGGAGGCGCTGGCCCGGGCGCGCGCGGCCGCCGGTGCGAGCCAGGCGGCCGCGCGGGCGTCGGGCGGACCGAACCGGAGTCGCTCGCGGCGTCCCGAGTCGACCGGGTCCTACTCCGGCTCCGGCCCCGACGCGCGCGACCCGCAGCTGTTCGGATCGTCGGTCGAGCGGATGATGCGCGAGCGCGGCTGGGAGGAGCCCACCGCGGTCGGTGGCCTCACCGGCCGCTGGGCGGAGATCGTCGGGCCCGACGTCGCCGAGCACGTCGTGCCGGAGACCTTCGAGCCCTCACCGGACGGCCGCGGGCTGCTCCTGGTCCTGCGAGCCGACTCCTCGGCCTGGGCCTACACGATGCGAACCCTGCTCCCCACCCTGCGCACCCGCATCGACCACGAGCTCGGTGCGGGAACGGTCCGCGACATCACCGTGCTGGGTCCGGCAGCGCCGTCCTGGAAGCACGGGAAGCTGCGCGTGAAGGGACGCGGTCCCCGCGACACCTACGGGTGACGCCGCCTCGCGCCGCGCCACCGGCACGCCGGGGGGTCGACCCAGGGACGCCGCGCCGTGAGCCCGGCCCACAGCCGACGGGACCCGGCCGACATATCCCCACAAGCAGAGGCCTGCGTGACGGCTCCTGAGCCCTGCTCGCGGTAGGATGAGAGCCAGTTCCACGGGGCTCCCGGACCACTCCAGGACCCGCCCCGACCGGTCGACCAGCGCCGGGACATGACATCGCCTCCCGGCGTCGCCCCCGTCCCAGCGCCCGGCCGGGCACCCCGGAAGCAGGAGGGCCCCCCACCCGTGTCCTACGACGCGAGCAACATCACCGTCCTCGAAGGTCTCGACGCGGTCCGCAAGCGGCCCGGCATGTACATCGGCTCCACGGGGGAGCGGGGCCTGCACCACCTCGTGCAGGAGGTCGTCGACAACTCCGTCGACGAGGCTCTTGCCGGGTACTGCGACAGGATCGTGGTGACCCTGCTGGCCGACGGGGGCGTCCGCGTCGTCGACAACGGCCGCGGCATCCCGGTCGACATCGTCGCGAGCGAGGGCAAGCCGGCCGTCGAGGTCGTGCTGACCGTGCTGCACGCCGGGGGCAAGTTCGGCGGCGGCGGCTACGCCGTGTCCGGCGGCCTGCACGGCGTGGGTGTCTCGGTCGTCAACGCGCTGTCGACCGATCTGCAGGTCGAGGTCCGCCGCGAGGGCCACGTCTACCGCCAGACCTACCGCTACGGCGCGCCCACCGCACCGCTGGACAAGGGCGAGGCGACCGACCTCACCGGCACCACGGTCACGTTCTGGGCCGACGGCGGCATCTTCGAGACCACCCACTACGACTTCACGACGCTCTCGCGTCGCTTCCAGGAGATGGCTTTCCTCAACAAGGGCCTCACCCTCACGCTCATCGACGAGCGCGAGCCCGACCCGATCGACATCGAGATCGACGGTGTCGACCCGGCGGAGGCCACCCCGCGCACCATCAGCTACCACTACGAGGGCGGCATCGCCGACTTCGTGAAGTACCTCAACGCTACCAAGGGCCCGGCTCACCAGCACGTGATCCACATCGAGGCCGAGGACACCGAGCGCCTCGTCTCGGCCGAGGTCGCGATGCAATGGAACTCCGGCTACTCCGAGTCGGTCTACACCTTCGCCAACACGATCCACACAATCGAGGGCGGGACCCACGAGGAGGGTTTCCGCGCGGCGCTGACCACGCTGGTGAACAAGTTTGCCCGCGAGTGGGGGGTGCTCAAGGAGAAGGACGCCAACCTCTCGGGGGAGGACATCCGCGAGGGACTCACCGCCATCGTGTCGATCAAGCTCGGAGAGCCGCAGTTCGAGGGCCAGACCAAGGCCAAGCTCGGCAACACCGAGGCGAAGACCTTCGTGCAGAAGCTCGTCAACGAGCAGCTCGGAGCGTGGTTCGAGGCCAACCCCAGCGAGGGCAAGGACATCGCGCGCAAGTCGATGCAGGCCGCGGCCGCGCGCATCGCCGCGCGCAAGGCGCGCGACCTCGCCCGCAACCGCAAGGGGCTCATGGGCGGAGCCGGCCTTCCCGGCAAGCTCATCGACTGCTCGTCGACCAACCCTGACGAGTGCGAGGTCTTCATCGTCGAGGGCGACTCGGCCGGCGGCTCCGCACGCAGCGGACGCGACCCGCGCACCCAGGCGATCCTCCCGATCCGCGGCAAGATCCTCAACGTCGAGAAGGCGCGCATCGACCGGGTGCTGCAGAACACCGAGGTGCAGGCGCTCATCTCGGCGTTCGGCACCGGCGTGCACGACGACTTCGACATCGAGAAGCTGCGCTACGGCAAGGTCGTGCTCATGGCCGACGCCGACGTCGACGGTCAGCACATCACCACGCTGCTGCTCACGCTGCTCTTCCGCTTCATGAAGCCGCTCGTCGAGCGCGGCCACGTCTACCTCTCGCAGCCGCCGCTGTACAAGATCAAGTGGGCCCGCGAGGACCCGGGCTACGCCTACTCCGACCGTGAGCGCGACGCCGTCATCGCGGCCGGCATCGAGTCGGGGAAGAAGCTGCCGAAGGACGACTCGGTGCAGCGGTACAAGGGCCTGGGCGAGATGAACGCCGACGAGCTCTGGGAGACCACGATGGATCCCGACCGCCGGGTTCTCCTGCAGGTCACGATCGACGACGCCGCGCAGGCCGACGAGATGTTCAGCGTCCTCATGGGCGAGGACGTCGAGAGCCGCCGCGCGTTCATCCAGCGCAACGCCCGCGACATCCGGTTCTTGGACATCTAGTGCGCCTGGACATCTAGCCGTACGGCGCCCGCGTCCCGCCCCCCGTCGTACCGCGAAGGAAACCCATGCCTGACGACAGCGACACCACCACCGACAGCCCCGAGTTCAACCCGCGGATCGAGTCCGTCGACCTCCAGGTCGAGATGCAGCGGTCCTACATGGACTACGCGATGTCGGTCATCGTGTCGCGCGCGCTGCCCGACGTGCGGGACGGGCTCAAGCCGGTGCACCGCCGCGTGCTCTACGCCATGTTCGACGGCGGCTACCGACCGGACCGCCAGTTCTCGAAGTGCTCGCGCATCGTCGGCGACGTCATGGGCCAGTACCACCCGCACGGAGACTCCTCGATCTACGACACCCTCGTGCGTCTCGCGCAGCCGTGGTCGCTCCGCTACCCGCTCGTGTCCGGCCAGGGCAACTTCGGCTCTCCGGGCAACGACCCGGCGGCGGCCATGCGGTACACCGAGGCACGGATGGCCGCGCTCGCGATGGAGATGGTGCGCGACATCGACGAGGAGACCGTCGACTTCACGCCCAACTACGACGGCCGCACGCAGGAGCCGGTCATCCTGCCGAGCCGGTTCCCCAACCTGCTCGTGAACGGCAGCGCCGGAATCGCGGTCGGCATGGCCACCAACATCCCGCCGCACAATCTCGGCGAGGTCTCGGAGGCGGCCCAGTGGGCACTCGCCCACCCCGAGGCCGGCCGGGAGGAGATGCTCGAGGCGTTCCTCGAGCGGGTGAAGGGCCCGGACTTCCCGACCGGCGGTCTCATCGTCGGGCGCAAGGGGATCGAGGATGCCTACCGCACCGGTCGCGGCTCGGTCATGATGCGCGCCGTCGTGGTGGCCGAGGAGGACTCGCGGGGCCGCACGACGCTCGTCGTCACCCAGCTGCCCTACCAGGTCAACCCCGACAACCTCCTGCTACGCATCGCGGAGCTGGCCAACGAGGGCAAGATCGCGGGCATCTCCGACGTCCGCGACGACTCATCGTCGCGGACCGGGATGCGCCTGGTGATCGAGCTCAAGCGCGACGCCGTCGCGAAGGTCGTGCTCAACAACCTGTTCAAGCACACGCAGCTGCAGGACAACTTCTCCTGCAACATGATCGCGCTCGTCGACGGCATCCCGCGGACGTTGCCGCTGGACGGTTTCGTCCGGCACTGGGTCAGCCACCAGATCGAGGTCATCGTCCGTCGTACGCGCTACCGGCTGCGCAAGGCCGAGGAGCGCGCGCACATCCTGCTCGGCCTGCTCAAGGCGCTCGACGCGCTCGACGCGGTCATCTCACTCATCCGCGGCAGCGCCACCGTCGACGATGCGCGCACCGGGCTCATGGAGCTGCTCGAGGTGGACGAGATCCAGGCGACCGCCATCCTCGACATGCAGCTGCGTCGCCTCGCGGCCCTCGAGCGGCAGAAGATCATCGACGAGTTCGACGACCTGCAGGCGAAGATCGCCGACTACAACGACATCCTCAGCAACGAGCCGCGTCAGCGCAGCATCGTGAGCGAGGAGCTCGCGGAGATCACCGCGAAGTACGCCGACGAGCGACGCAGCATCATCATCCCCTGGGACGGGGAGGTCACCGACGAGGACCTCATCGCCGAGGAGGACGTCGTCGTGACGATCACCCGCGGCGGCTACGCGAAGCGCACCCTCACGAACCTCTATCGCGCGCAGCGACGCGGCGGCAAGGGCGTGCGCGGTGCGGCGCTGCGCGGGGACGACGTCGTCGAGCACTTCTTCGTGACCACCACGCACCACTACCTGCTGTTCTTCACGAACAAGGGACGCGTCTACCGCGCCAAGGCCTACGAGCTGCCCGACTCGGGTCGTGACGCACGCGGCCAGCACGTGGCCAACCTGCTCGCGTTCCAGCCCGACGAGCAGATCGCGCAGGTGCTCGACGTCCGTGACTACGCCACAGCTCCCTACCTCGTGCTCGCGACGCGCGACGGCATGGTGAAGAAGACCCGTCTCGAGGCCTTCGACTCCAACCGCAGCGGCGGCATCATCGCGATCAACCTGCGCGAGGGGGACGAGCTCATCAGCGCTCAGCTCGTGGAGGACGGCGCCGACCTCCTGCTCGTGAGCGCCAAGGGCATGTCAGCCCGTTTCACCGCCGACGACGAGACGCTCCGGCCGATGGGCCGAGACACCTCGGGCGTGATCGGCATGAAGTTCCGCGGGGACGACCACCTGCTCGCCATGAACACGGTGCGCGAGGGCGCCTACCTCGTCACGATCACCGACGGCGGCTACGCGAAGCGGACGCCGGTCGACGACTGGAGCGTCAAGGGCCGCGGCATCCTCGGGGTCCGGGCGATGAAGCTCGTCGAGGAGCGCGGCTCGCTCGTGGGAGCGCTCGTCGCGCTCGAGGACGACGAGCTCTACGCCATCGCGTCCGACGGCGTCGTGATCCGCACCCGGGTGGCCGACATCCGCTCGACGGGTCGCGACACCATGGGCGTCTCGCTCATGGACGTCAGCGGTGACAACGCCATCGTCGCGGTCGCCCTCGGGGACGCAGACGACGACGACGAGGCCGACGACGTCGACGCTCCCGACGTCGAGAACCCCGGCAGCCCGGACGACGCGAGCACCCCGCAGGGTGGTGCTGACGAGGCTGCGCCGGACGAGTCCGTTACCGTGGCCGTGGAGGATGCGGCCTACGAGCCGCAGGACGGCCCGGCGGAGCAGGACTAAGGAGCAGGCTCGGTGGACACCGACGGCACGGCCGGACCGGCCGGGGCAGCGCGCGCTGGGAGTCCGGCGCCGCTCCCGGCCAAGAAGGCCACGCCCGCCTCACCCATCGCGCCGGCTGCGAAGGCTGCGCCCGCGTCGTCCACCGCGCCGGCCGCGAAGGCCGGGCCGGTCTCGGCCCCTGCGCGTGATGCGAAGTCCGCGCCTGCGTCGTCCGCCGCGCCGGCTGCGAAGGCGGCGCCGGTGTCACCCGCCCGGCCGGTTGCGAAGGCCGGGCCTGCCTCGTCCGCAGCACCCGTCTCGGTCCCGCCCGCAGCAGCTCGACCGGTGCCCGCGACCGGCCAGGCGCGCGCCGGGGCGAGCGTCCCGGCGCAGCCCGCGGCGCCGGTTCCCGTGCCGGTGCCCGCCCCGGCAGCGTCCGCGGCTGCGCCGGCACCCCGTCCGGCAGCCGGCCCGCGCCGCGCGAGATTGCTCGTCACGCGGCTCGACCCGTGGTCGGTCATGAAGACTGCGTTCATGCTGTCGGTCTCGATCGGCATCGTGCTGCTCATGTCCACCGCCCTGCTCTGGTGGACCCTCGACGTCACCGGGGTGTTCGCCGCGATCGGTCGGACGATCGACGACGTCGCCGGCTCGGGCAGCTCGTCGTTCGACTTCCTGTCGTTCGTCGGGTTCAGTCGCATCATGGGGATCGGCCTGGTGCTGACCGCGATCGAGATCGTCCTCGGGTCGGCCCTCGCGACCTTGTTCGCGTTCCTCTACAACCTCTCCGTCGGGCTCACCGGCGGCCTAGAGGTGACGCTGTCCGAGGACGCCTGAGCGCCCCGGAGACCCTGGCCGCCGACGATGGTTTGGGCGGCTCGGCGGGCCTGAGGTAACCTTCTCCGGCACGACGCACGGGCCTATAGCTCAGCTCGGTTAGAGCGCTTCCCTGATAAGGAAGAGGTCGATGGTTCAAGTCCATCTAGGCCCACCACCCGCCAGCCCTGGAAGGCAGGAATCGTGAAGAAGCTCCTCGTGATCGCCGCACTCGCCGCCGTGGGTTTCGTCGTATACCGGCAGATCTCGGCCAGCCAGGCCGAGCAGGACCTCTGGACCGAGGCCACGTCCGCACCCGACCTTCGCTGACCTGCTCGACCCGCGTGCATCGGCTCCTGGGCCGATCACCGGGGGCTTAGCTCAGCTGGTAGAGCGCTGCCTTTGCAAGGCAGAAGTCAGGGGTTCGAGTCCCCTAGCCTCCACATGGATGACGCCGTGGCGCAGCTCAGGTCCAGCGTCGCCAGCCCCGGGACGAGGGCGGCCCGGGTCGCGGAGACCGTGTCGCAGGCGCATGCGGGCCGACGGGCGAACCAGTGGTGCCAGCCGACGGGGACGTGAGCGCCCCGCGGGGCGGACCTGGGCGGGACGTGCGAGGATTCGCTTCGTGACGACCTACGCGACGCTGCGCACTAACCACGGCGACATCAAGATCGAGCTGTTCCCGGACCACGCGCCCAAGACGGTGCGCAACTTCGTGGGCCTCGCCGACGGCTCGCAGGAGTGGACGGACCCGCGCAGCGGCGCGAAGTCCCAGGCCCCGCTCTACGACGGCGTGGTCTTCCACCGGGTGATCTCCGGCTTCATGATCCAGGGCGGCGACCCGCTGGGCACCGGCACGGGCGGCCCGGGCTACCGCTTTGGCGACGAGTTCCACCCCGAGCTGCAGTTCACCAAGCCCTACCTGCTCGCTATGGCCAACTCGGGCCCCGGCACCAACGGCTCGCAGTTCTTCATCACGGTCGCGCCGACCCCCTGGCTGAACATGAAGCACACCATCTTCGGCGAGGTCGCCGACGCCGAGAGCCGCGCCGTCGTCGACGCGATCGCGGCAGTCCCCGTCGGTGCGATGGACCGGCCGAAGGACGCCGTCGTCATCGAGAACATCACGGTCGAGAGTGTCGACGCCTGACCCCATCGGGGCGCCCCCGCAGGTGCCGGTCTGCTACCGGCACCCCGACCGCGAGACCTACATCCGTTGCGCCCACTGCGACCGGCCGATCTGCCCCGACTGCATGACGAGCGCCTCCGTCGGCTTCCAGTGCCCCGAGTGCGTTGCCGAGGGCGCGGCCGCGGTGCCGGCGACCCGGACCCGCTTCGGCGGCGTCGCTATCTCGCGGCCCTACGTGACGCTGACCCTCATCGGGATCAACGTCGTGGTCTTCGGCTGGGAGTACCTCGCCGGCGTGGACACGGTCGCGAGCAACTGGGGCATGTGGCCGGTGGGCGTGGCGCTCGACAACGAGTACTACCGGCTGTTCACCGCGACCTTCCTGCACGAGAACCTGCTCCACATCGGCTTCAACATGCTCGTGCTCTGGATGCTCGGGCCGCAGCTCGAGGCCCTGCTCGGGCACGTGCGGTTCACGGTGCTCTACCTCGTCGCGGGTCTCGGCGGTTCGGTGGCCTCGTTCTGGTTCTCCTCCCCCAACATCGTCGGGATTGGCGCCAGCGGAGCGATCTTCGGCCTCATGGGTGCCTACGTCGTGGTGGGGCGCGCGCTGCGCGCGGACATCTCCCAGGTGCTCGGCCTGATCGCGATCAACGTCGTGATCGGCTTCGTCGGTGGCGGGATCGACTGGCGGGCCCACCTCGGCGGCCTCGTGACCGGAGCGCTGGTGGCGGCGATCTTCGCCCACGCACCCAAGACGCAGCGGGTGCTCTGGCAGGTGGTCGGCGTGGTCGTCGTCGTCGCATCTCTGGGCGTCCTGATCACCATGCGCGATGCCGCCCTTACCTCGACCCTCGCTCAGTTGGGCATCGACTCGACCTCGGCCTGACCCCGGGTTCCGCGCGGGGAGGCGACGGGATTACCGTCCAGTAGAGACGCTGCGCGGACCGGTCCCGCAGCTCCCCCGGGAGGTTCCGTGAGCACCAACGACGCCGTCATCGTCGAGGCCATCCGTACGCCGGTCGGCGTGGGCAAGCCCGGCAAGGGGGCCCTCTCGGGCATCCACCCCGGCGACCTCGGGGCCCACGTCCTCGAGAACCTCGTCGCCCGCAGCGGCATCGACCCGACGCTCATCGACGACGTCATCTGGGGCACGGTCTCGCAGGTGGGCGAGCAGGGCGTCAACGCCGCTCGCAACACGATCCTGGCGGCCGGGCTCCCCGAGTCCGTGCCCGGCACCACGATCGATCGGCAGTGCGGGTCGAGCCAGCAGGCGGTGCACTTCGCCGCCGCCGGTCTCGTCGCGGGGCACTACGACGTCGCCATCGCCGGCGGCACCGAGGTGATGTCACGGGTCCCGATGTTCTCCAACGCCCAGGGCGGCGACGGCCCCTTCCCGCCGCGCATGCTGGCGCGCTACGACAACGGCCTCGTCCCCCAGGGCATCTCGGCGGAGATGATCGCCGAGAAGTGGGGTCTGTCGCGCCAGCAGCTCGACGAGATCGCGGTCGAGTCCCACGAGCGCGCCGCGGCGGCCACCGATGCGGGCCTGTTCGCGGACGAGATCCTTCCGGTCGGCGACGTCACCGCCGACGAGGGCATCCGCCGCGGCACCACCCTGGAGACCCTCGCCGGCCTGCGCACCGTCTTCAAGGAGGACGGCGTGGTCACGGCGGGCAACGCCTCGCAGATCTCCGACGGTTCCGCCGCCCTGCTCATGACCACCTCGGCGAAGGCCGCGGAGCTCGGTCTCACCCCGATCGCGCGGGTCCACTCCGTCGCGCTCGCGGGCTCGGACCCGATCATCATGCTCACCGGCGTGATCCCGGCGACCCAGAAGGTGCTCGCCCGCTCCGGGCTGTCGATCTCCGACATCGGTGCGTTCGAGGTCAACGAGGCCTTCGCGTCCGTGCTCGCCGCATGGCTGGCCGAGACCGGCGCGGACCACAAGCTGACCAACACCCAGGGCGGCGCGATCGCCCTCGGGCACCCGCTGGGTGCCTCCGGCGCCCGGCTGATGACCACGCTGGTGCACCGGATGCGCCGCGACGGGATCCGCTACGGCCTGCAGACGATGTGCGAGGGCGGCGGGATGGCCAACGCGACGGTCCTCGAGCTGCTCTGATCGACGCTCCCGTCGAGGGCAGCCCGCTCTACCCACAGGCAGATCCCCGCCTGATCACCGAGTTATCCACAGGTTCGTCCACACCTGGGGACGAATGACAGTAGTGTAAGTCCGGCCGTTTCCAGCGCCGGCGACGGCGTGCGACGCGCTCAGCGCCAGCGCGTCGACATGCCGAACCCGACCCCGATGAGCCCGAATCCGACGATGACGTTCCACCAGCCCAGGGTCTTCATCACCGGCAGGTCGGCGCCGGCGATGTAGTACACGACGATCCACAGCAGGCCGAGGACGAAGAACCCGATCATCACGGGAGCCCACCAGGCCGACGAGCCGTACTTCACCGGCTCCGGCGCCGTGCTCGGCGGGGTGAAGTTCTTCTTCCGGCGGACCCGGGACTCGGGCACGGTGGCCCCCTTCGTGACGATGGATCGACTGCGGGGCGTGCGCCCCGCGGGCTGCGAACGACGGGCGTCGGCGCCCGTCCTGCCCCGTAGCGTACCCAGGGACCCGGCCGGGCGGGACGGCCAGGACGGTCCGACCTCGAGGACACGTTCACCCCGTCGGTCCGGAACGGCAACGGTCCCTCGCTCGTCCCACCCTCGAGGCCGCAGGATCATCGGACCAGGAGGAAGCGCCCGATGACCCGCGACACGTCGCGTGCCGACCGATCGTCGGATGTCGTGCACCGGTCCGGCACCTACCGTGGTGCCGTGAGTCCGCCCGTGCGCCGGGACGGCTCGGCCCCCGACGCGAAGGCAGGACAGTGAGCACCCACGAGACCCGGGCGGCCGCGAGGCCGCCCGCGCCTCCGCGCGACACCGTGCGCACCGTGGTCCGCAGCGTCGGCGAGGTGTTCATGACCCTCGGCGTCCTGCTGCTGCTCATGTGCGTCTACCAGCTGTGGTGGACCAATGTGGAGAGCGCCCAGGCGATCACTGCGAGCCGCGACGAGATCGTGAGGTCCTGGCACCAGCCGCTGCCGACCCCCTCGCCGACGACCTCCGCCTCGTCGTTGTCGACCGGCACCGCCGCTCCGACCGCCACGCGCGCGCCCGCACCTCCGGCGTACGGGACGGGGTTCGCGCTGCTCTACATCCCGCGCCTGCGCGACAAGGTGTGGGGGCTGCCCATCCACCAGGGGACGAGCAAAGACGTGCTCGCCCAGGGTGCGGGTCACTACAAGGAGACCCAGATGCCCGGGGAGGTCGGCAACTTCGCGATCGCGGCGCACCGCTCCACCCACGACGAGCCGTTCGCGAACTTCCCCGACCTGCAGGCCGGCGACAAGGTCTACGTCCAGACGCGCACGACGTGGTTCGTCTACACGCTCACCAAGGACGACCCGAACCTGAGCCCCACCGACGTGTGGGTCGTCGAGCCGGTCCCGGGCCACCCGGGCACGACGCCGTCGCAGAAGCTCCTCACGATGACCACCTGCACGCCGCGCTACGGTTCGACCGGTCGTTGGGCCTGGTGGGGCGTGCTCAGCTCCACGACCCCGACGACCTCGCCGGCGCCCGACGGGCTGACCAACACGGCCTGACCGGCACGGCCCAATCCCCCCGACCCCGACCGACGAGGACCCGACACCGTGTACGCCTGGATGTGGCGCAAGCTCCCCGGTCCGTGGCCGGTGAAGGCGCTCGAGGCGCTGGTGGCGTTCGCGGCCGTCGTGCTGCTGCTGTTCACGGTGGTGTTCCCGTGGCTCGAGCCGAGGTTGCCGTTCAACGACGTCACGGTCGACGAGACGCCCGCAGCCACCGCCACGCCCACGCCCTAGCGGCGCCGCCCCCGGTATCCCGATGGGTCGCGGCCACCGGGTGAGCGATGATGTGCGGATGGCCGTCCGGATCCTCGTCGTCGACAACTACGACTCGTTCGTGTTCAACATCGTGCAGTACCTCGGGCAGCTCGGCGCCGAGGTCGACGTGCGCCGCAACGACGAGGTCACCCCCGACGAGGGACGGGCCTACGACGGAGTGCTGCTCTCCCCGGGTCCGGGCATGCCCGCGGACGCCGGCGTCTGCCTCGCGATGGTGCGTGAGCTCGCAGGCGTGCTGCCGATCTTCGGCGTCTGCCTCGGCCACCAGGCCATCGGCGAGGCCTACGGCGCCGTCGTCGGCCGGGCGCCCGAGCTGCTGCACGGCAAGACCAGCCTCGTGCACCACGACGGGGTCGGCGTCCTCGCCGGACTGCCGGACCCGTTCACCGCGACCCGCTACCACTCGCTCGCGATCGACCCCGCGACCGTGCCCGACGAGCTCGAGGTCACCGCCCGCACCGACTCTGGCGTGATCATGGCCGTGCGGCACCGCACGCTGGCGGTGGAGGGCGTGCAGTTCCACCCGGAGAGCGTGCTCACCGAGGGCGGCCATCGACTCCTCGCGAACTGGCTGGCCGTCTGCGGCGACGCCGATGCCGTGGCCAGCTCCGAGGGCCTCGCGCCCGTCGTCGCCCGCTAGGCGCGACCCGGCCGCCGGTGCAGGTCCGGCCCCGCTACGTCGTGGCGGGGGTGGGCGTCGTGGCCGGGGTGGTGGGCGGCGTCGGTGTCGGAGTGGGTGTCGGTGTCGGGGTCGGGGGGGCCTTCGCGACGGTGATCGTCACGAGGGTGCCCCTGACGGCGGTGGCGCCGGCCTTCGGGGACTGGGCCAGGACCTGACCCGCCGGCACGGTGCCGTCCTCCTGCTCGACGACGTTGACGGTGAACCCGGCGTTGGCGAGGTCGCTCTTGGCCTGCGCCGTGCTCGACCCGACGACGTTCGGGACGACCGTCTTCCCGTCGGACACCGAGATGTCGATCGGCGTCCCCGCGTCGACCTGGGTCTGGGCGGGCTTGCTCTGCGCGACGACGACGCCGGCGGGCTGGTCGGACTGGATCGGCGTGACCTTGCCGAGGGTGAGGCCCGCCGAGGACAGGGCTGACTGGGCCGCGTCGGTCGTCGTGAGCCCGACGAGGTTCGGGACGGTCGACTGGTCCTTGCCCGTCGAGACCGTGACGTCGACCTTCGTGCCCTTCTCGATCTGGTCGCCCGACGGTGGCGTCTGGGCGATGATCGTGTCCTTCGGCCGGTCCGGCGAGGTCTGCGGCGTCTGGGTGCCCAGGACGAGTCCCTGCTGGCTCAGCAGCGCGGTCGCCTGCGGAACGGTGAGCCCGGACAGGTTGGGCACGGCGACCCGCTCCACCGCGGGCGTGCCGAAGATGGCCTTGCCGACGAGCACGGTCGCCACGCCGACGGCGAGCACGCCGAGCGTCAGCAGGACCCAGAACACGGGGCTGCGCTGCCCGGACTTCTGGTCCGGTGCGGCAGCGCCCGACGCGGCGGCCGCCGCGCCGACCGGCGCCATCACCGCGGTCTCGGTGCCGAGCCCGAGGACGGGCACCGGGGCGGTGACGGGGAGTCCGGCGATCGCCCGCTCCACGTCGGCCCGCATCTCCGCCGCCGTCTGGTAGCGGTCGGCGGGGTTCTTGGCGAGCGCGGTGAGCACGATGGTGTCGATCTGCGGCGTCACGGCCGGGTCGAGCTGCGAGGGCGGGACGGGCTGCTCGCTGACGTGCTGGTAGGCGATCGACACCGGCGACTCGCCGGTGAAGGGAGGTCGTCCGGTCAGCAGCTCGTAGAGCAGGCAGCCGGTGGAGTACAGGTCGCTGCGGCTGTCGACGATCTCGCCGCGGGCCTGCTCGGGCGAGAGGTAGTGCGCCGTGCCGAGGACGGCGGACGCCTGGGTCTGGGTCTGGCCGGAGTCCGCGAGCGCGCGGGCGATGCCGAAGTCCATGACCTTGACGTCCCCGCCGCGGGTGAGCATCACGTTGGCCGGCTTGATGTCGCGGTGGACGATGCCGTGCCGGTGGCTGTAGTCGAGCGCGGCGAGGACGCCGGAGGTGATCTCGAGGGCACGCTCGGGGAGCAGGCGCCGGCCGGTGGCCATCAACTGGCGCAGCGTCATGCCGTCGACGTACTCCATGACGATGTACGGCACGATCTCGCCGGTGGCGCCGTCGCCGTCCCCGAGGACGTCCTCACCCGTGTCGTAGACAGCGACGACGTTCGGGTGGTTGAGCGAGGCGGCGCTCTGCGCCTCGCGGCGGAAGCGGGCCTGGAAGCTCGGGTCGCGTGCGAGGTCGGGACGCAGGATCTTCACCGCGACGCGTCGACCGAGGCGCAGGTCGGTGCCCTCGTGCACCTCGGCCATGCCGCCGCGCCCGATCACGTCGCCGAGCTCGTAGCGCTGGCCCAGCCGGCGGATGTCGTCGGTCACCGTTCCTCCTCTGCCGCCGGGCTGCTGCCCGACGAGGTGCACTGGACCATCATCGGCCCACCACCGCTTCCATCACTGCCTTGGCGATCGGTGCCGCGAGCTTGTTCCCGCTGACCTCAGCCGCTCCTCCACCGTTCTGCAGCACCACCGCGACCGCCACCTGGGCACCACCGGCCTGGTCGGCGGGGGCGACCCCGACGAACCACGCGTGCGGCGGCTGCCCGGGTGCGGTCTGGGCCGTGCCGGTCTTGCCTCCGACCGTTACGCCGGGGATCCGGGCGTTGGACCCGGTCCCCCGCTCGACGACGGTGACCATCATGCCGAGCAGGGTCGCCGCGTTCGCGGGCGACATGGCCTGCGAGTACGACGTCGGCTCGGCGTTCTGCAGCACCTCGAGCTCGGGGGAGAGCGTCTGCGACACGAGGTAGGGGTTCATGACCTGGCCGTTGTTCGCGATGCCCGCGCCGACCATCGCCATCTGCAGTGCGGTGGCCGTGACGTCGAACTGGCCGATGGCGCTCATCGCGGTCTGCGGCAGGTCGGGGTTCTGCGGGAACCTGCTGGTCGCGACGCGCAGCGGGATCTCGTAGGAGTTGTCGAAGCCGAACTTCTGGGCCTGCGTCTTCAGCGCGTCGGCGCCGACGTCGAGGCCGATCGAGGCGAAGGCGGTGTTGCACGAGACGGCGAGAGCGTTCTCGAACGTGGTCTTCCCGCCCGGTCCGCACGCCGTGCCCGACCAGTTGTTCAGCTCCTTGGTGCTGTTGGGGAGCTTGAGCGACGCCGGACCCGGGACCACGGTCGTGGGGGTGTAGCGACCGGTCTCGAGCGCCGCCGCGGCGGTGACGAGCTTGAACGTCGATCCCGGTGGCAGCGTCATCGCGAGCGGGCGGTTGAGCAGCGGCTGGGTCGGGTCCGCGGAGTAGCGGTCGTAGGCCTTGCGGATGCTCGCCGGGTCGTGGCTGGAGAGCAGGTTCGGGTCGAACGACGGCGAGGACGCGAGCGCCAGGATCGCACCGGTACGCGGGTCGATCGCGGCCACGGCGCCGGTGCGTCCCGCGAGACCGTTGTAGGCGGCCTGCTGCGCCTTCGGGTCGAGGGTCAGGCGTACGGCGCCGCCCTGCACGCCGCGTCCGGCGAACAGCTGCGCCACGCGGTCGACGAAGAAGCGGTCGTCCGAGCCCGACAGGACGGAGTTCTCGGTGCGCTCGATGCCGGTGGCGCCGTACACGACGGAGTAGAAGCCGGTGGCGGGCGCGTAGAGCGGGCCGTTGGCGTACTGCCGGAGGTACCTGAGCTGGTCGTTCGTGGGGATCGACGACGCGATCGCCGTCGAGCCGAGCAGGATCGGTCCGCGCTGACGCGAGTACTCCTCGAGCAGCACCCGGCTGTTGCCGCCCTGCGCGCGCAGGTCGGCCGCGGCGTAGTACTGCAGGTAGGTCAGGTTCACCAGCACCGCGAGAAGCAGGACCGCGAGGACGACCGAGAGGCGTCGGACCGAGCGGATCACAGCGACACCACCTGGGTGGGGGCGTCCTCGAGGCTGACGGACTCCGTGTCGGGTCGGCGTGCGCTGTCGCTCACCCGCATCAGCAGACCGATGGCGATCCAGTTCGCGACCAGCGACGAGCCGCCCTGGGCGAGGAACGGCGTGGTGAGACCGGTGAGCGGGATGAGCCGGCTCACGCCGCCGACGACCACGAAGACCTGGAGCCCGAGGGAGATCGACAGTCCGGCCGCCAGCAGCGTCCCGAACACGTCGCGGCAGGCGATGGCGGTCCGCAGCCCGCGCTCCACGACGATGCCGTACATCACGAGCATCGCCATGAGCCCGATGAGACCGAGCTCCTCGCCGAACGCCGCGAGGATGAAGTCGCTCTTCGCGTAGGGCACCAGCTGCGGGTAGCCCTGACCGAGACCGGAGCCGAACATGCCGCCGCTGGCGAAGCCGTAGAGGGACTGGGCGATCTGGTAGCTGGTGTCGGCCTCGTCGGCGAACGGGTGCAGCCAGACGTCGACCCGCAGGCGCACGTGCCCGAAGGCGAGATAGGCCAGGACCGCGCCGGTGATGAACAGGACGGCGCCGAGCACCAGCCAGCTGCGTCGCTGGGTGGCGATGTAGAGCAGCGACACGAACAGGCCGAAGAACAGCAGCGACGTGCCGAGGTCGCGCTCGAACACCAGGACCGCGAGGGAGATGAACCACGCGACGAACAGCGGACCGAGGTCTCGCCCGCGCGGGAACTCCATGCCCATCACCTTGGTGCGCACGAGGGCGAGCGAGTCCCGGGTGACGGTGAGGTACCCCGCGAAGAAGATGGTGAGCAGGATCTTCGCGAGCTCGCCGGGCTGGAAGGAGAAGCCGGCGAACCGGACCCACAGCGTCGCGCCGTTCACGGTGGCGCCGATGACCGGTGCGAGAGGCAGCAGCAGGAGCACCAGGCCGGCGAGCATCGCGGTGTAGGTGTAGCGCTGCAGCGTGCGGTGGTCGCGCACGACCACGAGGACCGCGACGAACAGCAGGACGCCCAGCGCCGTCCAGGTCAGCTGGCTGTAGACATCAGGTGGCGGTGCCACTCCGCCGTTGCGGGCGGCCCGCTGCACCTCGGCGAGGTCGAGGCGGTGGATCATCGACAGGCCAAGCAGGTTGAGCGCCGCGACCACCGGCACGATGATCGGGTCGGCGTAGGTCGCGACGAAGCGCACGGCGAGGTGGGCCACCAGCAGCAGTGCCGCAACGGCGGAGAGCACGAGGACCGTGTCGTTCGCGACGTGGCCGAGGATCGCGAGGTCGACCTGCACGTAGGCCGCGGCCCCGACGGCGAACGCGAGCACGAGCAGCCCGGCCTCCGTCCCCCGGCGGGTGGGTTGCCGGTAGCGCGGCACCGCGCCTGCGGGGGCGGCCACGACGCTCATCCGCTGCTCGACGCGGTCGCGGAGGCGGACGGCGTGGCACCGGTCGTGACGTCGGGGCAGCCGGGTGTCGTCGGCGCCGAGGTGCACTGCGCGGCGCTCGCCGTGAGGTCGTCGACGACCTGCTGGGCTGCGCTCAGCGAGTCGACGGTGATGCTCGCCTCGACCTGCTGTGCCTCGAAGTCGGGCAGCGAGTCCACGGTGAGGGTGGTCACCTGCTCGACCGAGTGCAGGTCGACGGGCCCGAGGGAGCCGGGCAGACCGCGGTAGATCGCGACGTAACCGCCCTCGTTGCCGACGAAGTACTGATGACCGGCCCATGACCACGTGACGCCGACGACCGCGACGACCGCGACGAGCAGGGCGACGACGCCGGCGACCCACGGCCAGCGCACGCCGTGGCGGTCCGAGGACTGCTCCTCGGCGTAGACGCCGGCGAGCGCGCCGACGTCACCGCCCGTGCCGTCCCCCGAGCTCGTCGAGACACGGACCACCGTGGCGGTGCGCGGGTCGAGCTGGGCGTCCTCGGGGAACGCGAACCCCGGCAGCCGTTCGCGGTTGCGCGGCTCGCCGGCCGCGCCGACCACGACGGGAGTCTCCGCCCCGATGGTCTCGTCGCTCTCCACGACGTCGGCCACGACGCAGGTGACATTGTCCGGCGCCCCGACCTCGAGCGCCGCCTCGACGAGTGCGGTCACCACGGCGGTCGGGTCGGCGATGGCGAGCAGCTCGTGGATGCGCTGGTCGGAGACGTAGCCGCACAGCCCGTCCGAGCAGACGAGGAAGCGGTCGCCGACGTGCGCCTCGCGCACCGAGACGTCGGGCTCGGCGGGGTGCACTCCGTCGATGGCCCGCATGAGCAGGTTGCGCCTGGGGTGGGTGAGCGCCTCGTCGGCGGTGATCCGGCCGGAGTCAATGAGGGTCTGGACGTAGGTGTGGTCGCGGGTGACCTGGCTCAGGACACCGTCGCGCAGCAGGTAGGCGCGCGAGTCGCCGACGTGCAGGACCGCCACGCGCGCCGGCTCGCCGCCGAGCCAGGCCAGCGCGGTCAGGGTGGTACCCATCCCGGCGAACTCGGAGTTCGCGGCGACGACGTCGGCGATCCGCTCGCTGGTCGTGACCACTGCCTCGGAGAGCCGTTCGAGGGCCTCGACGTCGCCGAGCCCGGTGGTCTCCATCTCCGACATCGTCGCGATCGCCGCGGCCGACGCGAGCTCGCCGGCCGCGTGGCCGCCCATGCCGTCCGCGACGACGACGAGCTGGTCCCCGGCATAGCCGGAGTCCTCGTTGCCGGTGCGCACGAGGCCGATGTCGGAGCGCGCTGCCGAGCGCAGCTTGAGCACCATCGCTACTTCCGCAGCTCGAGGACGGTGCGGCCGACCTTGATGGTGTGCCCGACCGCGAGCGGCGTCGGCGAGGTGATGCGGCTGCGGTCGACCCAGGTGCCGTTCGTCGAGCCGAGGTCGCTGACGATCCAGGTGCCGTTCGTGAGGGTCAGACGCGAGTGGTTGTTCGAGGCGTAGTCGTCGTCGAGGACGAGCGTGGAGTGCGGTGCGCGACCGATGGTGACGTCGGCGGTCCCGAGCGGGATCACCGTGCCGGTGAGCGGGCCCTCGATGACGACGAGCTGCCGGGCACCCATCTTGAGCTTGGGCGTCTTCTCCGGCTTCGGGGTCTTCGCCGGCTTCACGGTCGAGCGCGGGACGGGTGCGGCGACGAGCGGGCGGGCGTCGCGCGGCGCGCGCAGGTCGCGGCGCAGCACGAGGATCGTCACGATCACCAGCAGCCAGATCAGGGCCAGGAACCCGAGGCGCAGCAGCGTGAGGACGAGCTCGGACACCGCGGCGTCACCCCGCCCGGAACGTCAGCCGTGTGGCTCCGAGCTGGACGACCGCGCCGTCGTGCAGCACGGTCTCGCCGACCTGGACGCCGTCGACGTAGGTGCCGTTGGTGGAGCCGAGGTCGCGGAGCACCGTCTCGCGGCCGAGCAGGATCTCGGCGTGGTGGCGTGAGACGCCGGGGTCGTCGACCCGGATGTCGACGTCGGTGCCGCGACCGAGGCGCGTGACGGCGCGGGTCAGGGGGTGCGCGACGTCGTCCGCGACGAGGCGCGGGTGACCGGCGTCCGACGGCGCGAGCGGCGGGGTGCGCAGGCCGTGAGGGGTCGAGGCGACCTCGGCCCTGGCCTCGCTGGTGACGCGGAACAGACCGGTCTCGAGGGACTCGTCGAGGGTCAGCTCGACCGTGGTGCCGCCCAGGAAGGTGTAGCGCTGCTCCTCGGCGTACTCGCGGACCATGCCCGCGAGCTCCTCGGTGAGGGCCGCCGCGTAGACCGCGAGGCGGTCGTGGTCGTGCGGACTGAGGTCGACGGCGAAGACGTTCGGCACGACCGTGCGGCCGCGGCTCACGACGGCGGCCCGGTCGTCCATCTCGCGCTGGAGGGCGGCGGCGATCTCCACCGGCTGCACCTCAGCCTTGAACGCACGCGCGAAGGCACCGTTGACCATCCGGTCGAGCCGTTGCTCGAAGCGGTCGAGCAGACCCACCGTGCCTCCCGTGACCGTGACCTCGGCGCGCCCCAGGGCGAACGCCGTCGGCCTTGATCGTAACCGTGCGGACGTCGCTGACCTGCGCCGCAGTCGCGGTGGCGGGTCCCGGTTGGGTCACCGGCGGATTCCGGACCCGTCCCGCGTGCGTGTTAGCCTTCTCCGGCGCGCGCGAGTGGCGGAATAGGCAGACGCGCACGGTTCAGGTCCGTGTACCCGAAAGGGTGTGGGGGTTCAACTCCCCCCTCGCGCACCACACGACAGGCTCTCGTCCCCCGGGGCGGGGGCCTTCGTCGTTCCTCGGCGGGGAGGGTCAGCGGGACAGGCGCTGCGTGAGGCGCGCGTGGCCGGCTGCGACGAGGCGGCCGTAGTGCCCGGGCGAGATCCGGGCGAGGGCGTCGAGGACGTACGTCGATGCGCCGATCAGGACGCGTGGCTTGCGCCGCTCGGCACCGTCGACGATCTTCCGTGCCGCGATGGCCGGGTCCATCGAGAGGAGCTTCGTCCATGCCGCGCGCCCCTGCTCGTACTCCGTCGGGTCCACGCCCGCGCCGATGCGCGCGCTCTCGGCGATGCTCGTCGCGATGCCGCCCGGGTGCACGGTCGTGACCCCGACCTCGTGCTCTGCGAGCTCTGTCCGCAGCGCGTCCCCGAAGCCGCGCACCGCGAACTTGCTCGCGCTGTAGGCCACCTGACCGGGTGGGGCGATGAGCCCGAACAGGCTGGAGATGTTGACGATGTGCGATCCGCGGGTTGAGACGAGGCTGGGCAGCAGGGTGTGCGTCATCAGGAGCACGGCGTGGAGGTTGACCGCGAGCAGCCACTCGACGTCGTCGAGGCTGACCTCGGCGAAGCGGCCGCCGAGGGCGACGCCGGCGTTGTTCACCAGCAGGTGCACGTGCGGGTGGGCGTCGCGGATCGCCTCGGCCGTGGCGAGCGCCGCAGTGCGGTCGGCGAGGTCCACGGCGTAGGTCGTGACGGCCCGGTCGGCGCGGCCGGCGCGCACCTCGTCGGCGAGGGCGGCCAGGCCGGGTTCGTCGCGGTCGAGCAGCACGAGGTGCGCGCCGCGCGCGGACAGCTCACGAGCGGTGGCGCGGCCGATGCCACCGGCCGCCCCAGTGACGATGGCGGTGGCGCCGTCGACCACGAAGCGCTTCACGAAGGCTTCTCCTGTCGGAAGTGAAGGCGGAGTCTGTTGTCCTCTATGCAACCAAGGCGTCCTTCATCGCTTCCGGGTGAAGGTGACGCCTTCGTCGGTGAGGGGGGACCGGGTGAGGAGGCGGACGTCCTGGCGGTAGTTCTGCAGGAGGCGCCACGGGGGACGGGTGCCCTGGGTGGGGAGGCTCGCGGCGGCGCGGCGGACGTAGCCGGCGGACAGGTCGAGCAGCGGGAGACGCGCGTCGTCGGGCGGAGGCACCGGGGTGACGGCGGCGCACCCGTGGGTGTCCAGGTGGTCGAGGAGGCGGCACACGTAGCGGCTCACGAGGTCGCACTTGAGGGTCCACGAGGCGTTCGTGTAGCCGACGGCGAAGGCGAAGTTCGGGACGCCGGTGAGCATCATCCCCTTGTAGGCCACGGCGGACGGCGCGTCGACCGGCACGCCGTCGACCGAGAGCGCGATCCCCCCGATGAGCAGCAGGTCGAGCCCGGTCGCCGTGACGACGACGTCGGCGTCGAGCTCCTGGCCCGACTCCAGGAGCAGCCCCGTGGTGACGTAGCGCACGACCCGGTCGGTCACGACCGATGCCTGGCCTGCGCTGATCGCCCGGAAGAGGTCGCCGTCGGGCACGACGCAGAGCCGCTGCGTCCACGGGTCATAGGACGGCGTGAAGTGGGTGGCGACGTCGTAGCCCTCGGGCAGCTGTCGACGCACGCCGCCGACGAGCACGCGCCTCATCAGCCCGGGCCAGCGCCGCGAGAGCCGGTAGCTGAGCCCGGCGGTCGCGATGTTCTTGCTCCGCACCACCGTGTACGCCGCCTCCGCCGGCAGCACGCGTCGCACGAGGTCGGCGACCGCGTCGCGCGACGGGAGCGACACGACGTAGGTCGGCGAGCGCTGCAGCATCACCACGTGCCGCGCGGTGCCGGCGAGCGCTGGCACGAGGGTGATCGCCGTGGCACCGCTGCCGATGACGACGACCCGCTTGCCCGCGACATCGAGGTCCTCGGGCCAGTGCTGCGGGTGGACGACCTCGCCGCGGAAATCGTCGCGGCCGGGGATCTGCGGCTCGTGGCCGTGGTCGTAGCGGTAGTAGCCCGTGCAGGAGAACAGGAAGCGGCAGCTGAGGGTGACCCGTTCACCGGTGTCGGTGCGCAGCACCTCGACGGTCCAGCGCGAGTCGGTGCTTGACCAGTCGGTGGCCACGACCCGGTGGTGCAGCCGCACGCGTGCGGTGACGCCGTACTCGTCGGCGGTGTCCTGGACATAGCGCAGGATCGACGGACCGTCGGCGAGGGCCTCGCCGGCGAGCCACGGGCGGAACGGATAGCCGAGGGTGTGCATGTCGGAGTCCGAGCGGATCCCCGGGTAGCGGAAGAGGTCCCAGGTGCCGCCGATCGTGTCGCGCGACTCGAGCACGGCGTAGGTCGTCCCAGGACGCTCGAGCTCGAGGCGGCAGGCCGCGCCGACGCCGGACAGTCCCGCCCCGACGACGAGGACGTCGAGGTGCTCGGTGGCCATGCGCGGACGCTACCGCCCCGCACGCTCGGTGAGCGGTCTCAGTCGACGTCGAGCCGCAGGGCCCGCAGGTAGCCCCATCGCGCGTCGGTCGTGGCGTCGCGCTCGTGCTCGCGCTGGAGTGCGCCCGCGAGGCTCGCGACGTCGGACAGCACCCACCCGACCCGGTAGAGGGTGAGGACCGCGGGATCGACGTCGATGCCCGAGAGACGCTGGTAGGTCTCGAGGAACGCGGCGTCGACGGGGCCGTCCCACCCGCCGGCGGCCAGCCAGAGGTCGCGCTCCGGGGGCGCGGTGGCGACGGTGTCCCAGTCGATGAGCCGGCACCCGGCGTCGCCGATCAGGACGTTGCCGGGGTGCGGCTCGCCGTGGGTGACGACGTGCGGGCGGCCCGCGGCGTGGGCCACGAGCGCGGCATGCCGGTCGAGGAGCCGGCGTACGTCGTCCGCGTGCTCGTCGAGCCAGGCACGCGCGGGCTCCGACCACGGCCCACCGGTCCACGGCGCGTCGACCGACGCGAGCAGCATGGCGACGGCGTCGCGGTCGCCGCTGCCGACGTCGTCGCGCGGACGCACCCCGATGGGCAGGGCAGCGTGGAGCTCCGCGAGGAGGAGCGCCATCTCGTCGCGGCGCTCCGCGGGGAAGGTGTCGGCGAACCCGCCCGTCTCGCCGGCGCTGTGGGGCACCACGGAGACCGCCCATCGGTCGGTGACGGCGAGCAGCGGGGTCCCGTCGCGGGCGGGCACCGGCGACAGGACGAAATGGAGGCCGCAGCCGTCGCGCAGCACGGCAGCGGTCGCGTACGCCGTGCTCAGGCCGGCGAGGACGCCTGCGCGGTCGTCGCCGAGCCACGGCTTCGCGTCGAGGTCGTCGGCCGAAACGAACCAGCGCCGACCTGCGGTGTCGACGACCTCCCAGTGGTGGCTGCCGAAGCCCACAGTGGCGTACTCGCGACGGCGGACCTCGATGCCCCAGTGGCCGCTCAGCGCGGCGTCCACGACGGCCTCGTCGAGGTCGGCCGGCGGGGTGAGCACGTCCTGACGCTAGGCGCCGGGGGCGGACACCGCGAGGCAGTTGCCGCCGGTGTGCTGGACTGTCGCCCGTGCCCGCGCTCCTCGCCCTCGTCTCGGCGATGGTCTGGGGCGTCGCCGACTTCGTGGGCGGGCTCGCGTCGCGGCGCTCGACCCCGCTGCAGACCCTGGCGCTCACGACCCCGGCCGGTCTCGTGCTCATCGTCCCGCTCGCCCTGCTGGTCGGGGGCGACCCCAGCGGTTCGGCGCTGCCGGGCATCGGCTCCGCGCTGTTCGGCTCGATGGGCATCCTGCTGCTCTACGCCGCGCTCACGATCGGCCCGATGGGCATCGTCTCGCCGGTCGCCGCCGTGATCGGCGCCGCGATCCCGGTCGTCGTGGGACTGCTGCAGGGCGATCGACCGGGGACCGCGGCGTACGTCGGCATGGTGCTGGCGGTCGTCGCCATCGTGACGGTGGGGCTCGAGCCGCAGGCCCCCACCGACGACTCGCGGCACCAGAAGGTGTCGACGAAGGCGCTGCTGCTCGCGATCGCGTCGGGCATCGGGATCGGCGGGTTCATGGCCGTCATCTCGCAGGCCCCGGACGACTCCGGGCTCTGGTCCGTCGTGTGGGCGCGCGGCACCTCGACCCTCATCATCGCGGTGCTCGGCGGCGTTGTGGCGCTGCGCTCACGGACGCCGTACCTCGCACCGGGCCGGTCGATCCGGGTGCAGGCGTTGTCCGCGGGCGTGCTCGACGTCGGCGCGAACGCCATCTACGTCCTCGCGCTGCAGATCGGCCTGCTCTCCGTCGTCTCCGTGCTCGGCTCGCTCTACCCGGCGGCGACGGTGCTGCTCGCGCGGTTCGTGCTCGCCGAGCGGCTGCACCTGATGCAGAAGGTCGGCATGGCCACGGCGATCCTCGCCGCCGCCCTGCTCGCCCTCGGCTGAGAGGATCACCGCGTGAGCACCGCACCCCTCCTCGCGTCCACGTGGCCCGTCGCGACGGTCCAGGTCGTCGTCACGGTCCTTGCGCTCGCCCTGGCCGTCGTCACCGGCGTGCTCGCCCTCCTCGACCGCAAGCTCCCCCGGTGGGTGCTCGGGCTCGTGGCCCTGCTCGAGGCCGCGCTGCTGGTGATGCTGGTGCAGTGCGTCGTCGCGTGGGTCGGCGGCAACGGACCGGCGGACCCCGTCGTGTTCCTCGCCTACCTCGTCGTCGTGCTGGTGGCGGCTCCGGGCACGGTCTGGTGGGGTGCCGCCGAGCCGGGACGCTGGGGCACCGGCGTCGTGTGCATCGCTGGGCTGCTGATCCCCGTGCTCGTCGTCCGCCTGGAGCAGGTCTGGACCGGGGCGTCGGTGGCGACCGGTGGCTGACGACGTCGAGGTGACCGAGCCGGGGTCGACCCGGCACGGGCCCGGCCGGGCGCTCATCACGGTCTACGCGATCCTCGCCGTCGCGGCCACGGCCCGCTCGCTGTTCGAGCTCGCCACGAAGTTCTCGCAGGCACCCGTGCCCTACCTGCTCTCCACGTTCGCGGCGGTGGTCTACTGCGTCATCACGGTCGCCCTCGTGAAGGACACGCCCGGCTGGCGGCGGGTCGCCTTCGTCGGGATGGTCGTCGAGCTCGTCGGGGTGCTCGTCGTGGGGACGTGGAGCCTCGTGCACCCGGAGACGTTCCAGAACACCGTGACGGGCAAGGGCGTCCACAGCGTCTGGTACTGGTACGGGCTCGACTACCTGTTCGTGCCGCTCGTCCTGCCCGTGCTCGGGCTGAACTTCCTGCGGCGGACCCGGCCGCACGTCGCCGAGATCTGACGGATCCCTGACGTTCGCCCGCCGAGGCTGGTGCCGGGCCACGTCCGTCGCGCAGGCTGTCGGCATGGAGCCCACGCACAGCGCCGACGTCGTCGTCCTCGGTCTCGGTCCCGGTGGTCAGCAGGTGGCGGAGGATCTCGCCGCCGCGGGCGTCCCGGTCGTCGGGATCGACGGCGGTCTGGTCGGAGGCGAGTGCCCGTTCTGGGGCTGCGTCCCGTCGAAGCGGATGGCGCGGGCCGCCGGCGCCCTCGCGGAGGCCGACCGCGTCGACGGGCTGGCTGGCCACGCCGAGGTCGCACCCGACTGGACGCCGGTGCACGCCTGGATCCGCGACTCCGCGACCGACGACTGGGACGACCGGGTGGCCGTGGAACGCCTCGAGGACAAGGGCGCGACCTTCGTGCGTGGTCACGGCCGGCTCGACGGCCCGCGCAGGGTCGTCGTCACGACCCCGGAGGGTGAGCAGGTCGTCGTCACCGCGACCCGCGCTGTCGTGGTGGCGACCGGATCGGCGGCCGCCGTGCCGCCGATCGAGGGGCTCGCGGGCACGCCGTACTGGACGAACCGGGAGTTCGTGCAGAGCCCGACGCTGCCGGCGTCGCTCGTGGTCCTCGGCGGTGGCGCGATCGGCTGCGAGCTCGCGCAGGCGGCGGCGCGGTTCGGCGTGACGGTGACGGTCGTGGAGTACGCCGCGGGGCTGCTGGCCCTCGAGGAGCCCGAGGCCGGCGCCCTGCTCGCCGAGGTCTTCGCGCGCGAGGGGATCTCCGTGCGCACCGGGGTCGGGGCGCGGCGCGTCGAGCACGCCGCCGACGGGTTCGTCGTGACGCTGTCCGACGGGTCGGTCGTGCGCGGCGAGCGGCTGCTCGTGGCCACCGGCCGCCGGGTCGACCTCGCCGCGATCGGTGCGGAGTCCCTCGGGGTCGACGTCACGGCGCGGTCGTTCACGGTGGACGACCGGCTGCGCGTGATCGGGTCGGACGGCCCGGTCGACGGCGTCTTCGCCATCGGCGACTGCGCGGGACAGGGCGCGTTCACGCACGTGGCCGTGCACCACGCGCGGGTGGTGGTCGAGTCGTTGCGCGCTCCCGGCGCCCCGCTCGCGTCGAACCCCATCACGGCTCTGCCGCGCGTGACGTTCACCGACCCCGAGGTCGGCGCGGTCGGGCTGACGGCTGCGTCGGCGCGCGCCCGTGGGCTCGCCGTCCGCGTCGTCTCGGTGCCGCTCGCGGGTGCGGCCACGCGTGGCTGGATCCACGGTCCGGGCAACGACGGGTTCATCACGCTGGTCGAGAGCGACGGCGTCCTGGTGGGCGCCACGAGCGCGGGCCCGACGGGCGGTGAGGTGCTCGGCGCGCTCTCGGTGGCGGTGCAGGGCCGTGTGCCGGTGTCCGAGCTGCGCCGGATGGTGTGGGCCTACCCCACGATGCACCGCGGGATCGACTACGTCCTCTCGCTGCTGGAGTGAACCCAGCCGAGATGTGTGACCAGCGGCATCGACACCCGCCGCTGGTCACACGTCAGCGACGGCTACAGGCTCTGGGCGGTGACGGCGTTGGACATGCGCAGGCGCAGCGGGTCTAGCCGCATGATGCCGGGGCCGTCGGCCACGAGGTCGGGGAGCTCGTTCATCAGCCGGTGGAACAGCGGAGCGCTGCGGTGCGCCTCGAGCGACTCCTCGTCGCGGAACCACTCGTAGAGCCACACGACGTCGGCGTCGTCGGGCTCGACGCAGAGGAAGAACGCCTCGGTGCCCGGCTCCGAGTCGAGGTCGTCGACATAGCGGTTGAGGACGTCGAGCGCGGCCGCGCGCAGGCCCGGCTTGATCGGCACGCGGACCAGGAGCCCGATGCGACCGGGCAGCACAGCATCGACGCCGGGTCCTGCGTGCTCGGTCACGGGGAAAGTGTCACCCATCGCCGACCGCGGTGGCAGGCCGACCCGGCGAATCCCACGACGGCCTCCCGCGGAGCGGCCTGCGCCTGGCAGGCTCGTCCTGTGCCCGAGCTGCCCGAGGTGGAGTCCCTCGCCGCCTATCTGCGCGCCACCGCCACGGGGCTGCGCGTCGCCCGCGTGGAGCTCGCTGCGATCAGCGCGCTCAAGACCTTCGACCCGCCCGTGACCGACCTGGTCGGGGCGCGCATCATCGATGCGACCCGGCGCGGCAAGTACCTCGACGTCGTGCTGGCCGACGAGGACGGCGAGGTGCTGCACCTCGTCACCCACCTGTCGCGGTCGGGCTGGCTGCACTGGCGCAAGGAGATGAGCGCCGCGCCGCCGAAGCCGGGGAAGGGGCCGCTGGCCTTCCGCGTCGTCCTCGTCGACGACGACGGCGTCGCCGCGGGTGGCTTCGACCTCACCGAGGCGGCGACCCGCAAGGGGCTCTCCGTCTACGTCGTGCGCGATCCGGAGACGATCGACTGGGTCGCGCGTCTCGGGCCCGAGCCGCTGGCCGAGGACTTCACCCTCGAGGCCTTCACCCGGATCCTCGCCGAGGCGGGCGGCAAGCAGCTCAAGGGCGTGCTGCGCGACCAGTCGACGATCGCCGGCATCGGCAACGCCTACAGCGACGACATCCTGCACGCCGCGCGGCTCAGCCCGTTCAAGGCCGCCGGCAAGCTCACGCCCGAGGAGATCGCCACCCTCTACGCCGCCGTGCACGACGTCCTGACCGACGCCGTCACCCGCTCCGAGGGCCTCGGCGCAGCCGACCTCAAGGCCGAGAAGAAGCTCGGCATGCGCGTGCACGGCCGCACCGGGCAGCCGTGCCCCGTCTGCGGGGACGTCGTGCGCGAGGTCAGCTTCGCCGACTCCTCGCTGCAGTATTGCGCGACCTGCCAGACCGACGGCAAACCCCTCGCCGACCGCCGCTACAGCAAGTTCCTCAAGTAGCCGGGCAGCGGGGGAGGATGGCGGGGTGACCGAGGCGTTGGTGCGGGGGCTCGTCGGCGTGGTGGGGGCCTCGCAGGTGCTCACCGAGGCGGACGTGGTGGCGCCCTACGCCGTGGACTGGTCGCGGCGGTTCTCCGGAGCGGCCCTCGCCGTGGTGCGCCCGGCAGACACCGCCGAGGTGGCGGCGGTCGTGCGGGCCTGCGTCGAGGCGCGGGTGCCGGTGCTGGCGCAGGGTGGCAACACCGGGCTCGTCGGGGGCTCGGTCCCCGGGGCCGACGGCCCCGCTCCGGTGATCGTCTCGACCCGGCGCCTCACCCGCCTCGACGACGTCGACGAGCTCGCCGGCCAGGTCACCGCCGGCGCGGGCGTCGTGCTCGCCGACCTGCACCGGCACGCGAGCCACGCCGGGTGGGAGTATGGCGTCGACCTCGCGGCCCGCGACAGCGCCACCGTCGGCGGCACCATCGCCACCAATGCGGGCGGCATCCGCGTGTGCTGTCACGGCATGACGCGCGCCCAGGTCGTCGGCGTCGAGGCGGTGCTGCCCGACGGCTCGGTCGTCTCGCACCTCGGCGGCCTCCCGAAGGACAACACCGGCTACGACCTGACCGGGCTGCTCGTGGGCAGCGAGGGGACGCTCGGCGTGGTCACCGCCGCGCGGCTGCGGCTCGTGCGACCGGCCACGGCGTCGGCCGTCGCGCTGATCGGCGTGCGCGACGCGACCGACGCGCTCGACCTCGTGCGCACGGCCGTGCCCCGCGGCGTACGCCTGCTGGCCGCGGAGATCCTCGACGCGGCGATGCTCCGCCACGTCTGCGACGTCGCCTCGCTCCCCTGGCCGCTCGCGGGGCCGTCGGACCACGTGCTGCTGCTCGAGACCGAGTCGCCCCGCGACGGCGCCGTGGCGATGGACCTGCCCGACGACTGCGACGCCGTGGTGGCCCTCGACGCCGCCGACCGGGCGCGCTTGTGGTCCTACCGCGAGCGCGCCGCGGAGGCGACCGCGGTCCTCGGGGTGCCGCACCGGTTCGACGTGTCGGTGCCGATGGGCGGCTGGGACGCCTTCGTGACGGACCTGACGGCGCGGCTGGGTCGGCTCGAGGGCATCACCGAGGTGCTCGTGTTCGGCCACCTCGCGGACGGCAACCTGCACGTGGAGGTCCTCGGGCCCGAGCCGGACGACGAGCGGGCCGACGCCGTGGTGCTCGGGACCGTGGCCGAGCACCGGGGATCCATCTCGGCGGAGCACGGCGTCGGTCGCGCCAAGGCGGCGTACCTGCACCTCAGCCGCTCGTCCGCGGAGATCGCCGCGATGCGCGCGGTGAAGGGCGCGCTCGACCCGTTCGGCCTGTTCAACCCGGGCGCGCTTCTCCCCTGATTCGCCCGCCGGTCGCGGTGTCGTCGCCTCCTGGTCGCACGGGGATGCCACGATGGATCGCGTGACCGAGGTCGTGGCGCACCGGGGTTCGAGCGCAGACGTCCCCGAGCACACCCTCGCGGCGTACGTGCGGGCGGTCGACGACGGCGCCGACGCTCTCGAGTGCGACGTCCGCCTCACCGCCGACGGGCACCTGGTCTGCGTGCACGACCGCCGCATCGACCGCACGAGCGACGGCTCCGGCGTCGTGTCGGTCATGACGCTGGAGGACCTGCACCGCCACGACTTCGGCAGGTGGCGCGACGCAGGAACCTCGCGCCCCACGTCGAGCGGACCCGACCTGTCCGACCCCGTCGTCATCGACGAGGACCTCAGCCGGGTCCTCACCCTGGAGCGCCTGCTCGAGCTCGTCGTCGACTCCGAGCGCGAGATCGGGCTCGCCATCGAGACCAAGCACCCGACCCGCTACGGAGCGCTCGTCGAGGAGCGCACGATCGAGCTGCTCCGCCGCTTCGGCCTGGCCCGGCCCCGCAGCGAGCGCGACTCCCGGATCCGGATCATGAGCTTCTCGCAGCTGTCGATGCGGCGGGTGCGTCAGCTGGCCCCGGGCCTCCCGACGGTGTTCCTCATGGACCGCGTGCCGCTGCGCTTCCGCGACGGCTCGCTCCCCTTCGGCTCGGCGATCGCGGGGCCCTCGATCGACATCGTCCGCGCGCACCCGCACTACGTCGAGCGGGTCCACCGGTCGGGCCGGGCGATGCACGTCTGGACGGTGGACGACCCGTCCGACGTCGAGCTGTGCGCCCGGCTCGGCGTCGAGGCGATCATCACCAACCGCCCCGGCCCGGCGCTCGCCCAGCTCGGCCGGGCGAGCTCGGTCGCGTCCGTTCCCGACCCGGCACGGGCGCACGGCTGACGCTCGTCCGCGGCGCCCACGCCACGGACGGCTCGTGCGTCCCCGTCGCGTACGCTCGCCGACCGTGGCCCAGAACAAGAAGTCCTCGCGTCCCGCCCCCGCTCTCGCAGTCACCCCGGACGCCGCCGTCCCGGTCGTCGGGATGCGCGAGCCGTGCCCCTGCGGGAGCGGCCGCCGCTACAAGGCCTGCCACGGTCGCGCCGCAGCGAACGCGGGCCAGGTGCTGGTCCGCCGGCCGTTCGCGGGCATCCCGGGCGAGGCCGACTGGATCGCGCTGCGCGAGATCGTCCCCTCGGCGACCGCTCCGCTGACCCTCGTGGGGGAGTACGCCGACCGGCTCGGCGACCGCCCGCTGACGGTCGCGACCGTGCTGCCGCTCGCGTGGCCGGCCCTGGTGCGCACGGACGGCGCGATCTTCCTCGGCCTGCAGACCGCGACCAGCACCGGCGACACGAGCCGCGACGTCGCCGACGCCCTGATCCGAGCGCTGGACTCCGAGGCGGGCACCCCGGTGCCGCCCCAGCGGCCCGGTGACGGCCCGCGGCTGCAGGACGTCCTGGACCTCGGCGCACCGCTGGAGGTCACCGTGCACACCGGGTTCGACTTCTGGATCGACGGCAGCGGCGCGGAGATCACCGACGACGTCTCGGCGTCCCTGGAGCGGGCCAACGCGTCCGTGGTGCCGACCGTGCGCCTGTCCGGCGTCGAGGCCGCCTACTGGTGCCGGATCGGCACGAAGGAGCACCTGCGCTGGGTCCTGCCGCACGACGAGGAGCCGCTCCTCGACGCGCTCGCCCGACTGCACGCGCGCGGCGAGGACACCCTCGGCGAGGGGACGCGGCTGATCGGCACATTCCGCGCCGACGGCCTGCTGGCGCCGGTCTGGGACCTCGTGCCGGGCGCCGAGGCGGACGACGTCGAGACGCCCGCAGCGTCCTTCGCGACCAGGCTCGCTGCCGCGCTGACCGAGACCGGGGAGCTCTCCGAGCCGGAGCGCCGCGCTCGGGCAGGGCTCGCCAACCGTCAGGTCACGCTGCGCTGACCCGCGCACCCACGGTTCGGCGGAGCGCTCCCGATCCGTCACCGTGAGTGGGGGACACGTCCCGACGACAGCGCGTCCTGCCGCCATCCGACCCGCTCCGTCGCGTTTCGGTCTAGACCGAAGTCCCTGACACCGTCGCGACCGGTCGCGTTTCGCCGCCCGTTGGTCAATTTTCTCTCAAGAACCTCCGTCGATTCCCTCGTGGTGGTTGAGCCGCGGCGGAGGAACGCCTACGGTCTATCTCGATCGGACGCTGCTGCATCCCCCGTCGGCGGCGTCCGATCACCTATGTCCGGGCCCGTCCGCCGTCCCGTCCCGCCCTCCTGCCGGCCCCGCCGGCGCCGTCCGGTCCGGTCCGCCGGGACCGTCAACCGCGCCGCGCCGGTCCGCAGCAGCACACCGGGTGACCGAAGGTGTCCAGAGTCACGTCGTCGCGTCGCGCAGCCCCCGTGTGGCGCGCCGCCCCAGGGGGAACGACCACGTCGGCGACGGTCGGGGGGCCGCGGGGGTGTCACCCGCCCGACGACGTCGCGCGAGCCCGCACGGCGCGACCGGATCGCCCGGGCCGTACGGGCCCACCCTCTGACGGGTGGGCCCGTACGGCCGCAGCCCCGGCCTCAGCCGCGGACCAGCTCCACGAGGGTGATCACCGCGAGGATCGCGAGCAGCACGCCGGAGAAGACGCCGATGCGCCACAGCGGCACCCGGCGCTGCAGCCACGCGCCCACGAGCACGCCGATCGCGGCCACCGTGCTGAGCGCGAGCCACGCGCCGAGGAACACCGAGAGCGGCGAGTCGGTACGGGCCGCCTGACCGGCCGTCACGAGCTGGGTGAGGTCGCCCCACTCGGCGGCGAAGATGACGGCGAAGGTCGTCGTGAACGCCGCGACGCCGTGCCGGCCCGGCGTCGCCCTCGCCGCGAACTCCTCGATCTCCGCCACCTCCGCCGACTCCTCGTCCGACCTGGCCCGCAGGCCGCCACGGATGAGGAGCACGGCGCCCACGGCGAACAGCGCGGCGGTCACGCCGAGGACCAGGGTGCGCGGCAGGAGCGAGAGCAGCTGGCCCGCCGCGACGGCGATGAGCATCTGCACGCCGAAGGCCAGCGAGGCCCCGAGCCAGACCCACAGCCGCGGGTAGCGGGTGGCCAGCACGAGGGTCGCGATAAAGGACTTGTCGGGCAGCTCCGCCGGGAAGATGATCGCGAACGTCGCGACCAGCACCGCGAGGTCGAGCGTGAGGCTCACGCACTCACTCCCCGGGCGCCGGACGCCCCGTGCGACCGCCCGGCATCCTGTTCGTGGGCCGCTGCGGCATGATCACTGGCAGGGGCGGTCGGCGTACGCCCATCCAGGCGGCCGGTGGCGCGTCGATGCGCTCGGCCAGCGCGTAGGCGGCCGCCTCGTAGTTCACCCGCCACCCGCGGAAGTGCGGCCACGCGTCCGCGGCGTTGCGCGCCATCGCGTAGCCCGCGGCCGCGACGTCGTCGTAGGCGTCGGCGAACTCCTCGAACGTCAGCGAGATCGGGTGGTCCGGGTCGGGGTCGTCGTCGACCTCGATGCCCTCGGCGCGGGCGATGTCGCGCACGGCGACGAAGCCCTGACGGATGGCGACCCGGGGTGAGGCCTGCGGGATCTGCGGGTTCACCGCCATCTGGAACGCCGCGGCGTCCATCACCGACACCAGCGCGACGAGCCAGTTGCGCAGCGGCTGAGCCGAGCGCACGTGGATGAGCACGGGGTAGTTCACGTGGCTCTCGGCGATGTCGGCCGCCCACCGCTCCCAGCCGCGGAAGAGGGTCATGAGCTCCTCCGAGGAGTTCACGATCGCGTGGCGGGAGAGGATCTCCGGCCCCCAGTTGGGCTCCCCGGCGCGTGAGTGGAGCAGCGCCACCTCGACCTCGCGCCGGTTGTAGGAGGCGTAGAGGCTCGGCAGGTAACCGACGAGGAGACCGACCACGACCGGCCCGGTGGCCGCGGCGACGAAGTCGACCGCGGTGAGCTGCGAGCGGTCCGTGCTGGCGAACCCGAGGGTGAACAGGCTCGAGCCGGCCTCGCGGAAGGACTGCGACCAGTCCAGCGGCGAGAAGGAGAACAGCAGGCAGGCGAACCCGACGAACAGCAGGGCGAGCCAGGTCATCAGCGTGATGATCAGCGAGACCGGTGCGGCGTAGGCGAGGACGGCGTCACGGGCCTCGTAGGTCGACGTGCGCCGGGCCACGAGGCGGAAGGCGCCGAGGGTCGCCGTGAGGACCAGGGCCGAGAGCTTGCTTCGGACGCCGCGCGGCACGACGAGGGTGCGCAGGATCGACGACCCGACGGCGAGGACGATCACCAGACCGAGCAGGAAGCTCAGGATCGCCACGGGGGTCGAGGTGGTCACCGGACGACCCCGGGGAATGCGCGCACGAGTGCGACCCTACGCGCGGATACCCTTGCCCACGTGTCCCTCGACCCGCACGTGCGCGACGCCCTCGTCATCGCCGGCCTCGCCATCGGCGTGCTCGCCCTCGTGCTGGCCGCGACGGCGCTGGTGTCGCTGCGGCGGATACGCCGCGACCTCGTCCTGCTCGCGGCGGACGGGGACGCCCCGTCGTTCGTCGAGGCGGTGGCGCGCAAGACCGAGGAGGTCAGCGCGCTGCGGATCGAGGTCGACGACCTCGCCTCCCTGCTCGCCCGCACCCGCACCGAGCTCGCCGACGCGCTGCGGCACGTGAGCGTGGTGCGCTACGACGCGTTCGGCGACATGGGCGGTCGGCTGTCGTTCTCCGCGGCGATGCTCGACGACGGAGGCGACGGCCTGGTGCTCACCGCCATCCACGGGCGGTCCGAGACCCGGTCCTACATCAAGGGCGTGAAGGGCGGGACGAGCGAGGCCTCCCTCTCGCCCGAGGAGCAGCAGGCCGTGACCTACGCGCTGCGCGGAGGCCAGTCGTGACGTCGGCACCGCTGACGATCGCCTACCTCGGGCCGCGCGGGACCTTCACCGAGGAGGCGCTGCGGGCGATGTCGGTGAGCGAGGGCGCTGCGCTGCACCCGCTGGCCACGGCCGAGGCGGTCCTCGACGCCGTGCGCTCGGGCGAGGCCGCGCGCGGGCTCGTCGCCATCGAGAACTCGATCGAGGGCGGCGTCAGCGCGACCCTCGACAACCTCGCGTCGGGCAACCCCCTCGTCATCGTCGACGAGGTCGTGATCCGGGTGCGCTTCGCGCTGCTGGCCCGTCTCGGCACCGAGCTGGCGGGCGTGCGGCGTATCGCCACGCACGCGGTCGCGGCGGCCCAGTGCCGGGCCTGGGTGCAGACCACGCTGCCCGACGCCGAGATCGTCCCGGTGTCCTCGAACGCCGCCGGTGCCCGGGCGGTGGCCGAGGGCACCTACGACGCCGCCCTCGCGCCGTCGATCGCCGCCGGCGTCTACGGCCTCGAGGTGCTCGCGGACGACGTCGCCGACAACGACGAGGCCTGGACCCGCTTCGTGCTGATCTCGCGGCCCGGCGTCGTCCCGGCGCGGACGGGGGCGGACAAGAGCACGCTGTTCCTGTACATGCGCGAGGACCACCCGGGTGCGCTGCTCGAGATCCTGACCGAGTTCTCGGTGCGGGGCGTCAACCTCACGCGCATCGAGTCGCGGCCCACGCGCAAGGCCCTCGGCGACTACTACTTCTCGGTCGACTGCGAGGGCCACGTCGCCGACGCGCGGGTGGGTGAGGCGCTCGCCGGCCTGCACCGCATCTGCGCCCAGGTGCGCTTCCTCGGCTCCTACCCGCGCCACGACGGCAAAGCCCCGCTCGTGCGCCCCGGCGTCACCGACACCGACTACGCCGCGGCCGAGGCCTGGCTCACCGAGGTCCGCGGCCCCGCCTGACCCTCGTTCTCACTGAAGGACGCCTTGGTTGCATAGAGGGCAGCAAACTCCGCCTTCATCTGCCCGAGCGGCGCGTCACCGTGTCCCGCACGATCCGGAACAGGGCGACCAGTGCGAACAGGCACCCGATCGCGAGCACGGCGAGAGCGAGACGGCTGAGCACGACCGCCACGCTACGGGCCGGCCTCAGCGCACGCCGCGCTCCCGCGCCAGGAACTCGAGCACCTGCAGCTCGCGGTCGACCCACGGCAGGTGGTCACGCTCGCGCGCCAGCACGGCCCGGTTCGTCGCGATTGCCTCGGCCCACGTCACCCACGCCTCCTGCAGCCCCTCGCGCAGCTCGGACGCGCTGAGCGCAGGGCTACGCCGTACCTCGGAGACGACGCAGTCGTAGTAGCGCGACTCCATCTCGAACCGTCGTGCGGGGTCCTCGCGCGCGGGGTGCGCCTCGACCACGGTGAGCACGAGCGGACCCGTGCGCAGGACGTCGCGACCGCACTCCTCGTCCAGCTCGCGCGCCAGGGCCGCGCCGTCGTCCTCGCTGGGCTCGGCGCCACCACCGGGGAACTTGTAGTCGCCGCCGGTCCCGGACCGCAGCAGCAGCAGGCGACCGTCGACCTCGATGACCCCCTTGACCGCGCGCCGGCGAATCACGCCCACGGTGTCCGCCCGGACGCCGAGGTGGATCGATGGTGCCCTCATACGCGCTCCTCGCCGTCGATGAGGGGCGCGACAGGTGCCTCCATCGCGCGCCGGGGCACATTCAGCCGGATCGGGAGCCTGGGTCGCGCGGTCAGTGGAAGCGGCGGAGGCGGAGGCTGTTGCTGACGACGCAGACGCTGCTCAGCGCCATCGCGAGGCCGGCGATCATCGGGGTGAGCAGGCCGGCGGCGGCCAGGGGGATCGCGGCGATGTTGTAGCCGAAGGCCCAGCCGAGGTTCTGCTTGATCGTGCGCAGCGTCGCGCGGGACAGGCGCACGGCGTCCCCGGCGGTGCGCAGGTCGTCGCGAAGCAGGGTGATGTCGGCGGCCTCGATGGCGACGTCGGTGCCGCCGCCCATCGCGATGCCGAGGTCGGCGGCCGCGAGCGCCGCGGCGTCGTTGATGCCGTCGCCGATCACCGCGACGACGCGTCCGGACGCGCGCAGCCGCTCGACCTCGGCCACCTTGTCCTCGGGGCGGGCGTCGGCGATCACCCGGTCGATGCCGACCTCGGCCGCGATCGAGCGGGCGACGGCCTCGGCGTCGCCGGTCACCATCACCGGCTCGAGCCCGAGCCCGCGCAGGGCCGCGACCGCCTGGTGCGTCGTGGCGCGTACCTCGTCCCCCACGGCGAGCATCGCCCGGACCTCGCCGTCGACGGACACGGCGATCGCCGTGAGCCCGTCACTACGCCAGGCGTCGGCCTCGGTCCACCAGGGCTCGTCGACGCCGACCCACTCGGGGCGCCCGACCCGCACGTCGTGGCCGGAGATCCGCCCGAGCACGCCGTCCCCGCGCACCGCCTGGTGGCTGTCGGCGTCGGCCACGAGGCCGGCTCCGCCGGGTTCGGGAGCCGCGGGAGCGGCCGGCGTGC
>Ga0208851_1000044_pt1 | contig 51703 bp, 49 predicted proteins | sample NGESurshal092012_FD_184481 | JGI IMG/M metagenome (GOLD analysis project Ga0208851, IMG submission 184481) | Arctic peat soil microbial communities from Barrow, Alaska - NGEE Surface sample 415-2 shallow-092012 (SPAdes) | ecosystem: Environmental > Terrestrial > Soil > Wetlands > Peat ... | reverse complement strand
ACCGCCCGCGGTGTATCGTCGCCACGTGGCCGACAGCTGCCACACCCGCGTCATCCGGGCAATCAGGCGGCCCTCATGGCCTCCCCCTTCGAGTGTCCCCTTCAAGGTGTCCCTTCAAGGTGTCAGACACCTCGTAGTGCCCTTCGAGATGACACCGCCCTCGGCCTCTTGAGCGCTCGTAAGTTCTCGTGATCCTGAGGGATGGGCGCGGAGGCCACCGGTTCAGGGACCTCTGAGTCCACGAGGGCTCGGGCACTGTCCTTCTTCAGTTTCGGCCCGCACGGTACCGGCCACGGGGAAACGGCAGTTCGGCCTCCGTCTTGCTAAGAGCCCGGCGCCCGATGCGGTTCCTTCACTTCTCGGACGTCCACGTCACCGGCGACTACCGCCGGCACTCGCTGCTCCGCCTTGGCTGGCGCCGGTGGGTCGCGATGGGAGAGCTCACCTTCGGCGGGCGTGCAGAGGCATTTGCACGGGCCCCGGAGACCATCGGGCGGATCCTCGAGGACGCCCGCACGCTCGCCGTCGACCACGTCATCCTCTCCGGCGACCTCACTGCGTACGCCCTGCCGGTCGAGTTCGAGGGCGCGCGCAAGGCCATCGGGACGTGGGCGGACGAGCCAAGGCGCTTCACGGTCATCCCCGGCAACCACGACCGCTACACGCCGGGGGCGCACAAGACTCGCCGCTTCGAGCAGACCTTCGGCAATCTGCTCGTCTCCGACCTGCCCGGCGTCGCCGTCGAGGAGGGCTTCCCGTTCGTTCGGCTCCTCGGCGAGCACGACGCGGTCATCGGGCTGCAGTCAGCGCGGGTCCCGTATTTCCCCGGCCTCTCCTACGGCATCGTCGGGAGGAAGCAGCGGGACGCGCTTGGCGCGCTGGTCGCTCGGCCCGAGCTCGAGGGCCGCGCGGTGCTGGTCGTTGTCCACCACGCGCCGTTCGGTGCGCTCGGGAAGCCCGATCGCCTTCTGCACGGACTGGTCGATGCGCCCGCCCTCCTCGAGCTGCTGCCGGGGGACCGCTTCGCCGTGCTCCATGGGCACATCCACCAGCGCTATCACTTTCCGGCCACCGCTCGCCGTCCACACATCTTCGGCGCAGGCTCGTCCACCCAGGCAGGCCACGAGGGGTACTGGCTCATCGAGACGTCGGGCGGGCGCATCGCGCATTGCGAGAAGCGCAGCCTCGCAGCCTGAGGCCCCGGCTCGGTCAGCCAGCAGCGTGCACCGACCATTCTCGGGGGCAGCGGGCCGGCCCTGCTTCCGTCGCGAGCCGCGGACCCTCGTCGCTCTGGCCCCAGAACGCCTCCTGTCGCTGGCGCACGCGCCTGGTCCGTTCAGGCGAGTGGCGCGATCACTCGCGGGTGAACCGCGCTGGGGGACCATCGTTGTTCAGGTCACGATGGAGCCAGCGGCTGCGCCCGGGTTCGCCGGCGTGATGCTCTCGGCGAGTGCCAGCGACTCACGCACGCAGTCGGCGATCCCCGGCCCCCTGAGCGCGCTCCCTGCGAGCAGCAGCCCGGGGTGAGCTCGGAGCGCCCTGGAGATCTCCTCGAGCCGCGCCTGGTGCCCCACCTCGTACTGCGGGATGGCCTGTGGCCAGCGGACGATGCGCACCAGATCGGGTTGCCGCTCGACGCCGAGGATGACCCGCAGCTCCTCGCGCACCAGCGTCACCAGCTCGGCATCCGGGAGCGCGGCCCACGCCGCACCGTGCGCCCCGCCAACCAGCGTGGTCAGCAGGGTTCCACCCCCGGGCGCACGGAACGGGTACGCCGAGGAGGCGAAGATGATCCCCAGAACGCGGCGCTGCTCTCGCGCGGGCACCAGCACCCCGAAGCCCATCGGCTCCGGGGCGAGCGGCGGCCGCCAGCCGAGATGAACGACCGAGATGGGCACCGTGTGGATGGCCTCGAGCGCGGTGGCGATGCTGGAGTCGAGCGTCCCGAGCAGCCCGACGGAGATGCGTGGCGGCACGGCCAGGACCACCCGCTCGAAGCGCTGCCCGCCGCTGTCCCAGTGAATCTGCCATCCACCGCCAGCCGACTCGAGTGCGCGGACCTGGACGCCGAGCCGGACAGCCTCGCCCAGCGCCGTGGCGAGTGCGCGCGGCAGCGTCTCGAGCCCACCCTCGAACGAGCCCAGGCGAACGGGCGCTCCTGGAGGCGACCGCCGCATCGCCTTCGCGGCCAGGAGAAGGCTTCGGTGGGAACGCTCCATCTGATGGAGCCGCGGGAACGCCGCACGGACGCTCAGCCGTTCGAGGTCGCCGCCGAAGATGCCGGTCTGCACCCCATCGAGGAGCGTCTCGGTCACGTGCCGCCCCAGGTGCCTCCGCCCGAATTGCCCCAGGCTCTCGTCCACGCCAGCCGGCCCCCGCCCGCTGAAGGGCTCGAGCAGGAGCCGGAGCTTGGCCCACCACGGCACGATGTCCGAGCCGAGGAGCTCGGGCGGCTTCGCCGGGAGGAAGCGCACCTTTCCGCGGAGGAAGAGCGCACGGCGGTCTGCTGCGACCGAGGCAGGGCGCATCTGCTCGGCAATCCCGAGCTGGGTCGCAAGCCTGCCGACCGCGCCTTCCCGGTCGAGAAACCCGTTGGGGCCGGCCTCGAGGACGAACCCGTCGTCCAGCCAGGAGCGGATCTGCCCGCCGACCCGATCTGCCGCCTCGAGCACCGTGACCGGAGTCCCGCGCGCCCGCAGCGCCCAGGCGAGCGTGAGACCGGAGATGCCAGCTCCGACGATTGCGGTATGCAGCTGCGGCAAGGAGTCTCCGGGCGGTCGACGGGCGCTCGATTTCCCTCGCCGCGCGCGCGGCCGGTGCTTATCTCACCCGGATGCGCTTCGTCGTCACCGGTGCGAACAGGGGTATCGGGCTCGAGTTCGTCAAGCAACTCACCGAGCGAGGCGAGGAAGTCGACGCGGGCGTCCGGGACCCGGACGATGCCGCCGAGCTCCGGGCGCTCGCCCGCCCCGGCGTCCCCCTTCGAATTCACCCGCTCGACGTCGCGGACGACGCCAGCGTCCACGCCTTTGCCGAGCAGGTCCTGGCCGGGCCGGTGGACGTGCTCGTCAACAATGCCGGGGTCTCGAGCCTGAAGGGCGGCGAGCCCATCGATTCGGCGGACATCCTCCGGGTGTTCAACGTGAACGCCGCCGGGACCTTGCGGGTGGTGCGTGCGCTTCTCCCGCGACTCCGGGCGGGCAAGACGAAGAAGATCGTCAATCTCACCAGCCAGCTCGGCAGCATCGCGGAGGCCTCCGGGGGACGATACGCGTACCGGCTCAGCAAGGCCGCGCTCAACATGGCGACCCGTCTCCTCGCCGAGGACCTCCGGGGCGAGGGATTCCTCACCGTGGCGCTCCATCCGGGCTGGGTCCAGACCCGCATGGGTGGGAGCGCCGCGCCCGTGCCACCCGCGCAGTCCATCCAGGGGATGCTCCGCATCATCGACGGCCTGACGGAGCAGCAGAGCGGACGTGCTTTCGACTTCCAGGGGCGCGAGCTCCCGTGGTGAGCCCGTGAACGACGGCTCCCCCAGCGCCGCTCGGAGGCGCAACGAGACTCAGCCGAGGGTGCCCCTCAGGGGTAGAGGCGCTCGACCGTCCAGGCCGCGTCGGAGGACGCGCGGCGGAAGAGGTGCCGGTCGTGCAGCCGGAACTCGCCCGCCTTCCAGAATTCGATCCGATCCGGCTCGAGGCGGAATCCGGACCAGTGCGGAGGCCGCGGCACCTCTCGACCGGCGTACTGGGCCTCGACCTCGCGCACCGCGGCCTCGAGCACCTCGCGGCTGGCGAGTGGCTCGCTCTGCCTGGAGGCCCAGGCGCCCACCTGGCTCCCGCGCGGACGGGTGGCGAAGTACGCGTCCGCCTCGACGTCGGTGACCTGCGTCGTGCGGCCCTCGATGCGCACCTGCTTCTGCAGCGGCTTCCAGTGAAAGTTCAGCGCCGCCCACGGGTGCGCCTGGAGCTGCCGGAACTTTCTCGACTCGAGGTTGCCGTAGAAGACGAAGCCCTCGTGGTCGAAACCCTTGAGCAGCACCACCCGGGAGCTGGGACGTCCGTCGTCGCCGACGGTGGAGAGAACCATCGCGTTCGGGTCGACCGGGACGGCGGCCTCTGCCTCGCGGAACCACTCCGCGAACTGCTGAAACGGATCCGTCATGGGTCTCTCCATAACAGAGGCGAGGCGCACTCGGGCGTTGACCGCCGCCCAGCAGCGGGCATGGTGGGCCGATGAAGATTCTCTACGTGGCCTCCGAGGTCGCGCCCTACAGCAAATCGGGCGGCCTGGGCGACGTGGCGCACTCTCTTCCGCGCGCGCTGTCGGCGCGAGGTCACGACGTGCGGGTGGTCACCCCGCTGTACGCCTCGGCGCGCACGCCCAACGCGCAGGACTCGGGCCGCTCCCTTCGTCTTCGCTTCCCGTTCGGCGAGCAGTACGCGGCGATCCGGGTCGCTCGGCCGGCTCCGCGGCACGAAGTTTGGTTCCTCGATCATCCCGGGTTCTATGGCCGCCCAGGAATCTACGGTGACTCTGGCGGCGACTACCCGGACAACCATCGAAGGTTCGCCTTTCTCTCGGTGGGCGCGCTCGCTGCGGCGCAGACGATGCGGTTCGCCCCGGACGTGGTGCACCTCAACGACTGGCAGACCGGGCTCGCGGCCCTGGCGCTCTCCCGCGGGTTCCGGGGCACCTCGCTCGGCGTGGCGCGCAGCCTCTTCACCATCCACAACCTCGCGTATCAGGGACTCTTTCCGAAGGAGGTGATGGCCGACCTTGGCCTGCCCTGGGACGTGTTCCACGCCCGTGGGCTGGAGTTCTACGACCAGGTGAACTTCATGAAGGCCGGGCTGGCGTTCGCCGACGCGCTGAGCACGGTGAGCCCGACGTATGCGCGCGAGATCCAGACCGAGGCCTACGGCTGCATGCTGGAGGGCATCCTCCGCGCGCGCACACACGAGCTGCACGGCATCCTGAACGGCATCGACGTGCACGAGTGGGATCCGCGGGCGGACCCTCACCTGCCTGCGCCCTTCGACGTGGACGACCTCTCGGGAAAGGCGATCTGCAAGGCAGAGCTCCGCCATCGGCTCGGCCTGCCTGAGCCGGAGGTGCTCTCGGACGCGCCACTCTTCGGGGTGGTGACCCGGCTCGCGGCGCAGAAGGGCATCTCGCTGCTGCTCGAGACCTTGCCCGCGCTGCTCGACCGTGGCGCCGAGGCGGTCGTGCTGGGCAACGGCGACCGTGGCTACGAAGACGGACTGCGTGCGCTTGCGGCTGCAAGGCCGGACCGCATGCGGACCTTCATCGGCTTCGACCCGGCGCTGTCTCACCTGGTCGAGGCCGGGTCCGATTTCTTCCTGATGCCTTCGCTCTACGAGCCGTGCGGGCTGAACCAGATGTACTCGCTGCGGTACGGCACGGTGCCGGTGGTGCGCGCGACGGGAGGGCTGGAGGACACGGTTCGTGACGTGGACCTGCCCGACGGCACCGGTTTCAAGTTCCAGCACTTCGACGCGCGCGGTCTCCTCTGGGCTGGGGGACGGGCGCTCGACTGGTGGTGGCAGCGGCGTGACGCGCTGGACGTGGTCCGTCGACGGGGGATGAGGCAGGACTGGTCCTGGGAGAGTTCGGCCCAGACCTATGAACGGCTGTACGCCTCGCTTGCCGGCTGATACGTCCGGGACAATGAACAGCGCCTCGGCGGATGCGTTCTGGCAGCGGCCCAAGACCAGCACCCGGTCCGATGCGCTGGTGTTCTTTGGCGCGACGGGTGACCTCGCGCACAAGAAGATCTTTCCCGCACTGCAGTCGATGGTCGAGACCGGCGCGCTGGACTGCAAGGTGATCGGGGTGGCCAAGGCGGGGTGGACGCTCGAGCAGCTCAAGGCCCGCGCGCGCGACAGCGTGCAGACGCACGGCCCCGGGGTCCGCGAGCCTGCCTTCTCGAAGCTGATGTCGATGCTGGAGTACGTGGACGGTGACTACGGAGATCCCGCCACCTTCACCCAGCTCAAGACCCTGCTGGACGGCGCGCGGGCGGCCACGCACTACCTGGCTATTCCGCCAACGCTGTTCGGGACGGTGATCGAGGCGCTGACGAAATCGAGCTGCGCGCAAGGTGCGCGGGTGATCGTGGAGAAGCCGTTCGGACGGGACCTCGCGTCCGCCGAGGCGTTGAACCGGATCCTGCACCAGGTCTTCCCCGAGCAGTCGGTCTTCCGGATCGACCACTACCTGGGGAAGGAGGCCGTGGAGAATCTGCTCTTCTTTCGGTTCTCGAACACCTTCCTCGAGCCGATCTGGAACCGGAACTACGTCGAGAGCGTGCAGATCACGATGGCCGAGCGCTTCGGCGTGCAAGGCCGAGGCACGTTCTACGACGAGACCGGATGCATCCGGGACGTGGTGCAGAACCACCTGCTCCAGGTCATCGGCTTCCTCGCGATGGAGCCACCCTCGGACCTGTACTGGGAATCGGTTCGGAACGAGACGGCGGATGTGTTCCGGGCCATTCCACCGATGCGGACCGAGGACGTGGTGAGGGGGCAATTCGTCGGTTATCGTCAGGAGCCGGGGGTGGCGTCGGCGTCGCAGGTGGAGACCTATGCCGCCGTCCGGCTGCAGGTGTCTTCGTGGCGGTGGGATGGTGTTCCCTTCCTGATCCGGTCGGGCAAGTTCATGCCGGTGACGGCGACCGAGGTCGTGGTGAAGCTGCGCCGGCCTCCGCTACGGAAGCTGAGCCGGCAGGACGCGAACACCTTCCGCTTCAGGCTGGGGCCCGACATGGCGCTGTCGCTGAGCGCGCGCGTCAAGAAGCCCGGGCCGGAGCTGGTGGGTGAGACGGTGGAGTTGTCGGCGGTGAAGGAGGCGACCAGCGACGAGGCGGATGCATACGAGCGCCTCCTCACCGACGCGATGAACGGCGACGCCACGCTCTTCGTCCGGCAGGATGCGGTCGAGGCGGCGTGGGCCGTGGTGGAGCCGGTGCTGGGCAACGTGACGCCGCTGCACTTCTACGAGCCCGGCAGCTGGGGCCCCCCCGATGCGGACCGGCTCGCCGCCGATCTCGGTGGCTGGGACAACCCGGCCGCGGGTCCCAAGGAGCGCTGAGGGGCCCGGCGCGCTGTCCACCTGCAGGGCCAGAGAAGACCTTCCGCGGGCTTGAGGCTCGCCAGCGACGCCGTCCAAGTGTCCCGTCGAGGGTGTCTCTCGAGGGTGTCAGACACCTCGAATGGACACCTCGAATGGTCCCCGTGAGGTGTCCCCCCGCAAGGTGTCCCCGCAAGGTGTCAGACACCTCGTCAGGACTGGTCAGTCGCCGCGAGGCGAGCTTGGAGAGGCTCGGTGCCCAGAGTCTCAGGCCGAGCGGGCCTGTCTAGTACCCGGCGTTTCGCGCGGGGACGGACGCGATCAGGGCGCCGGTGAAGACCACCCCGCCGGCATTCCCAGCGGCGAGGAGGAAGCCCCACCACTCCGGGTAGAACATCTGGGCTGCCGGGGCGAAGAAAGGCGTGAGCAGGCCCGCGGTGAGGCCACCGAAGATGCCGAGACCAAGCGACGCAAACATCGAGAGCGGCACGGTGCGCGATCCCAGGATGCGCCAGACCGGAAAGAGCAGTACGGGGCCGAGCAGCCCGACGACGGCTCCAATCACCGTGAAGAGCAGCGCCCCGATGCCGGACAGCAGATATGGCGTGAAGACCATCAGGTTCCCTCGAGAGTTCGCGCACAATGCGTCGGTCGCGTCCGGATTTCCACAGGATCCGTCGGCGAACCTGGACGCGCTGTAGAGTTCAGGGCGTGCCGCTGGAGAGGGAACTCGGAGGGTACGAGATCGTCGGCCGGCTCGCCGTGGGCGGGATGGCAGAGGTCTATCAAGCGCGTCCGCTGCCAGCGACGACCCCCGCCAGTGGCGAGGGGCCAGAGGTTGTCCTCAAGCGCCTGCTGCCGGCGTACCGGAACGACGGCGCACACGTGAAGCATTTCATCGATGAGGCGAAGATTGCGGTCCGTCTCCAGCACCGGCACCTGGTCCGCACCTTCCGCTGTTTCAAGGCCGGCCCGGACTACCTGATGGTGCAGGAGCTCGTTCCAGGCCGCACGCTCGCGTACTTCCTCGATTTGCTCATCCAGTCCGGGACCCCCATGCCGCTGCCCGCAGCCAACTACATCGGTTGGTGCCTGCTGGACGCGCTCTCGTACCTGCACGGCGGGATCGGAGCGAACCCTCCGCTTCCGCTGGTCCACCGGGACGTCAACCCGGCCAACGTGCTCCTGTCGGTGACAGGAGACGTCAAGCTGACGGATCTCGGGATCGCCGAATTCGAGGGATTCCCGCGGGCCGAGGCCGGCGCGCTGCGAGGGACCGTTGCTTACATGAGTCCCGAGCAGGTGGTAGGCGACACGGTCGACCCGCGGAGCGATCTCTACTCCGCGGGGATCATCCTCTGGGAGCTCATCGCGAACCGACGCTTGTTCCCGCAGAACAACGACCTCGACCTCCTGGAGCGTGTCCGCGATGCCCAGGTTCCTTTGCTCGAGTCCGTCCGTTCGGGCGTCCCCGAGTACCTGGCGCGCGTGGTGCGACAGGCAACGTTCGCCGACCGCGAAAAGCGCTTCCAGACGGCACCAGAGTTTGGCCGCTCCCTTCAATTGAGCGCCCAGCGAAACGGTTGGCCTCTCTCCGTCGAAGCCCTCAACCCCCTGCTTGGTCGCTAGCTACGATCTGTCCGGCAATTGGCCGGGAGTCCTGCCCAACGGCTGTCAAAGCCAGGTGTCAGACACCTCGTAGAGACACCTCGTAAAGTCCAAGGGCAGGTGTCAGAGACCTCGTCGTGGGACCTCGTCGTCATCGACACCTCGCCAGATCCTTACGGGGTCGGCGGTGCGTCGATCCTTGCATTTTCAGATTGTTACGAGGTCGCGGTGGTCGCCTGAGGGCCTTCCCGAGACGCTGGGGGCGGCGTCTTGAGGCGGGTCATCCGAACGCGGCCGAGCCGGGGACCCTGCTTCGACGCGACGGTGAACTGCCACCCGTCGTACGTGAACCGGTCACCCACTTCGGGGATGCTTCCGGACAGCGAGCTCAGGTAGCCGCCGAGGGTCTCGTACTCACCATCGGGCAGCGCCAGTCCGAAGGCCTCCGCGAACTCCTCGACCTCCAGCATCGCGTCCACCAGGAACGAGCCGTCCGGCTGCTTCTCGATCAGCGACTCGGTCTGCTCGAACTCGTCCGCGATGTCGCCCACGATCTCCCGGAGAATGTCCTCGAGCGTCACCACGCCCATAAACCCGCCGTACTCGTCGGTCACCATCGCCATGTGGATGCGCCGCCGCTGCATCTCGCGAAGCAGGTCTCCCACCGGCTTGATCCACGGCACGAACACGGCCGGCCGGACCACATCGGCGAGCACGATGAGCTCCGGGTGCTGCAGAAGCGGGATGAGGTCGCGCGCGTGCAGCACGCCGAGAATGTGATCGATGTCGTCCCGGTAGACCGGGATCCGGCTGTGGCTCTCTTCGGCGAGGATGCGGAGCAGCTCCGTCGGAGGTGTGGAGATCCCGACCGCAACGACCTCGGTCCGCGGAACCATCACGTCACGGCAGCGCTTGTCCGAGAGCTCGAACACGCTGCGGATCAGTTCCGGAGCGCTCGCGTCCACGCCGTGCTTCTCGGCCTGCGCGGCGAGCATTCGCTCCAACTCCTCGAGCGGTGGTGGAGGCGGCTCGAACCGTGCGCGAATCTTGAACGGCCGAAGCACGAGGTTGACCCCGGCAAGGAGAACGCGGGCGAACGGGCCGAGCACGGCGGACAGCAATCCCGCCAACCCGGATAGCCTCAGGGCTGCAATCTCCGGGTCGGTGCTTGCAATCGCCCGGGCAGTCACGTCCGCCAGCGCCGCCAGCAGTCCCACGAACAGCACACCCGCCAGCGGAGCCGCGAGGGCTCCCCAGAACCCGCCGAGGCGCGAGACGTCGAACTGCACCATCGCCGGCGGCGCGAGCGCCCCCACCCCGGCGGCGAGGAATCCGCTCAGCACCATCCCGATGCGCAGAGAGGCGGCAGTGGTCTCGCGTTGAGTGCGCAGACGGAGCACACGGCGCCCGGCCCGCCCGTTCTGGGTCGCCAGCTCCCTCGCCTTCAGCTCGGAGACGCCCGAGAGCGCCGACTCCGCCGCGGCCATGAGGGCGCGAACGAACAGGAGCGCGACACACCCGGGCCACAGCGCCCAGGACTGCATCGCCCAAGCGTTAGCACGGGGGGCCTCCACTGTGCTGGCTGACGCTCTAACCCCGCATGACGACAGGTATGGACGCTGCCACGGACGGCTGATAGAGGCGGCCGCGACCCCCGGCGTGCTCGGCGGGTGTCGCACCGGAGGAGACATGCTCGCACGGGTGTACGTGACGCTGAAGCCAGGGGTGCTCGACCCGGCCGGAAAGGCCGTGGAGGGAAGCCTGCACTCACTGGGCTTCGGTCAGGTCTCGGGCGTCCGCCTGGGCAAGTACATCGAGCTGCAGCTCCCGGACGGCAGCGGCCCAGAAGCCCGGGTCCAGGTCGAGGAGATGTGCCGCAAGCTCCTCGCCAACACCGTGGTCGAGAACTTCCGGGTGGAGATCGGATGAAGGTCGGGATCGTCGTCTTCCCCGGCAGCAACTGCGACGAGGACGCCTTTCACGTGGTGGGTCAGGTCCTCGGGCACCAGCCCCAGATGCTCTGGCACAAGGATCGGGACCTCCGGGGCAGCGAGCTCGTCATCCTCCCCGGCGGCTTCAGCTACGGCGACTACCTGCGCTGCGGCGCCATCGCCCGATTTGCACCGGTGATGGAAGAAGTCGCGGCGTTCGCGCGCAAGGGCGGCCCGGTCGTCGGGCTGTGCAACGGATTTCAGATCCTCACCGAGGCGGGGCTGCTCCCCGGCGCGCTGCTCCAGAACGCCAACCGCCAGTACATCTGTCAGGACGTGATCCTCCGAACGGAGAAGGCCCGGACGCGATTCACCGCCGACCTGAAGCCAGGCGAGCAGTTCAAGATCCCGATCGCCCACGGCGACGGGAGTTACTTCATCGACGACGAGGGTCTGAAGCGGCTCGAGGGCGAAGGCCAGATCGTCTTTCGCTACGTCGGCAACCCCAACGGGAGTCGTGCCGACATCGCGGGCATCGTCAGCCAGTCGGGAAACGTTCTCGGGATGATGCCCCATCCCGAGCGGAACGCCGAGCCGCTGCTCGGCAACGCCGACGGCCGCCGGATGCTGGCCTCGTTCCTTCACTGACATGGCCCTGAGCAAGGACATCATCGCGCAGCACGGGCTGACCGAGTCGGAGTACGCCCGCATCCTGGATCACATGGGCCGGGAGCCAAACCTCCTCGAGCTTGGCATCTTCAGCGTGCTGTGGAGCGAGCACTGCTCGTACAAGTCCTCGCGCCGGTACCTGCGCGGGTTCCCGACCACCGGACCACGGGTCCTGGTCGGGCCAGGCGAGAACGCGGGCGTGGTGGACCTGGGCGACGGTCTGGCCGCGGCCTTCAAGATGGAGAGCCACAACCACCCGAGCTACATCGAGCCCTACCAGGGCGCGGCGACCGGCGTGGGTGGCATCCTACGCGACGTCTTCACCATGGGTGCGCGGCCCATCGCGTCGTTGAACTCGCTGCGGTTCGGCGACCCCTCGCACCCAAAGACGGCGTGGCTGGTGGACGGAGTGGTGCGCGGCATCGGCGGCTACGGCAATTGCATCGGTGTCCCCACGGTCGGCGGAGAGGTGGCGTTCGACGAAAGCTACAACGGGAACTGCCTGGTCAATGCGTTCACGGTCGGCGTGCTCGGGTCGGACCGCATCTTCAAGGGCACCGCGTCCGGCGTGGGGAATCCCATCCTCTACGTCGGGAGCAAGACCGGGCGTGACGGAATCCACGGTGCGACGATGGCCTCGGCCGAGTTCGCCGAGGACAGCGAGAGCAAGCGCCCCACGGTCCAGGTGGGCGACCCGTTCACCGAGAAGCTGCTCCTCGAGGCCTGTCTCGAGCTCTTCCAGACGGATGCCCTCGTCGGCATCCAGGACATGGGCGCCGCGGGGCTGACCAGCTCGTCGATCGAGATGGCCGGCCGCGCGGGGAGTGGGATCGAGATCGACGTGGGGAAGGTGCCGCGGCGCGAGGAGGGGATGACGCCGTACGAGGTCATGCTCTCCGAGAGCCAGGAGCGGATGCTCATCGTGGCCAAGCGCGGCCGCGAGGACGACGTGCTTGCCATCTTCCACAAGTGGGACCTGGACGCCGCGGTCATCGGGCGAGTCACCGACGACGGACGGGTGCGCATCCTCGAGAACGGGCAGGAGGTCGCTGACCTCCCGGTGACCCCGCTCACCGACGGCGCTCCCGTCTACGACCGACCCACCTCGCGACCGGCCGGGCAGGACGCGCTTCAGCAATTCGACCCGCTGTCGGTTCCGCCCGGGCGAGACCATGAGGAAACGCTGCTCGCGCTGCTCGCGCGCCCTACCATTGCCAGCAAGGAGTGGATCATCCGCCAGTACGATCACACCGTGCGGCTTGGCGCGGTGGTGCGGCCCGGTCCAGCCGATGCGGCCGTGGTTCGCGTCGAACGGACGAACAAGGGCCTCGCGATGGCGGTGGACTGCAACGCCCGGTTCGTGTTCCTCGACCCCTTCGAGGGAGCCCGACTGGCGGTGGCCGAGTGCGCGCGGAACGTGTCCTGCGTGGGTGGTGAGCCGCTGGGCCTCACCGACTGCCTGAACTTCGGCAATCCCGAGCGGCCGGAGATCATGTGGCAATTCGCCGAGGCCACCCGAGGCATCTCGGCGGCCTGCCGCGAGCTGGGCGTCCCGGTGGTGAGCGGAAACGTGAGCCTCTACAACGAGACCGAGGGGAAGGGGATCCTTCCCACCCCGACGGTGGCGATCGTGGGGCTGCTGCCCGACGTGAGCGCGACCTGCGCGGGAGTGTTCCGGCGCTCCGGCGACAGGGTGGCGGTGCTCGGTGAGACGCGGGGGCAGCTTGGCGGGTCGGAGTGGCTCCTGATGACGACGGGAAAGATCGCGGGCCGCCCGCCGACGCTCGATGTCGGCCGAGAGAGGGCACTGCAGTCCGTGGTCCGTGACCTGGTGCGTGCGCGAAGGGTCGTCTCGGCGCACGACACGAGCGAGGGTGGTCTGGCCGTGGCGCTCGCCGAGTGCTGCATGGCGGATGCGGAGCGCCCCATCGGCGTCCAGCTGTCGATTCCAGGCGGCTCGGTCGCGCCGCACGCGTTCCTTTTCGGAGAGGACGCCTCACGGGTCATCATCTCTTACGCGCAGGAGTACGAGGCGGAGATCGCCTCGCTTTGTCAGGAGATGGGAGTCCCGTTTGCGAGCATCGGGTCCGTCGGGGGAGACAGGCTGGTCGTTTCGGGTCTGCTCGACCTGCCAGTGACACGGCTTTCGGACGCGTGGCGCAGCGGAATCCCGGCACTGATGAAGAAGCCCACGCACCTCTGAGCCGGCGAGAGAACTGTCCTGGCCGTGGTGTCTGGCCGTGGTGTCAAACACCTCGTTGGCCCGCTTCCTGCTCGGAGGCCCCTAAGAAAGGGGGACTCGAATGGGCTGGCCATTGAGGCAGTATGAATCGTCCCTGATCTACTTCGTCACCGTGAGATGTTTGCAGGGTCGACTTCTTCTCCGCCCCTCGAGGCAGACGAACGAACTCCTCGGCGGCGTACTCTCGCGGGCTGTCCGGCGAGGCGAAGTGGAACTGTTCGCGTTCAGCTTCGCCTCGAACCATTTCCACATGCTCGTGCGGGCTCCCACGGGAAACCTTCCGGAGTTCATGCAGTACTTGCTCGCAAATCTCTCGAAGAAGGTCGGAAAGATCATCGGCTGGCGCGGAGCGTTCTGGGAGCGGCGATACTCGGCCGTGCCGGTCCTGGACGAGGCGGCACTTCTGGAGCGCGTGCAGTACATTCTTTCCCACGGAGTGAAGGAGGGGCTGTGCCGGAGATGCTGGGCGAGTCGGCGCGTGCGTTCAGCTGGTTCAATTGGAGCAAGCGCTGGCTCAGCCGCTCTTCAACCGGCGTTGCGCCTCACTTCGACCCTCGTTTCGTCGAAGTAGAGACGCTGTCCCTCTCGCCGCTTCCGTTGGACCGCTTCTCGGAACCCGGACGATGGCGACGTTTTCTGGACCGCGCGCTTCGCGCAATCGAGCAGCAGGGCCGCAGAGTGCACGCTCGCGTTCTCGGGCCCGCGGGCGTTCTGCGCCAGGACCCACAGCACCGGCCTGAGCGCCCGAAGCGTTCAGCACGGCCGTGGTGTCACGCAGCGTCCCGGAACCTCCGACTCCAGTTCATGAAGAGCTACCAGGAGTTCCGAGCCGCTTTCGCCAAAGCGTCCGCCCGGTGGAGAGGCGGGGACCTCTCGGCCGTTTTCCCCGCCAACTCCTACCGGCCCGTCCTCCGGCCACGACTCACCTGAAGTCTTCGAGATCCAGCGCACGCCGCTCGCTCGACCACCGCCGGCCTTCACGAGGTGTCTGACATCTGAAGAGGGACACCTGAAGAGGGCACTGAAGAGACGCCGGGGCGATCTCATCGACCGCTTGAAGAGGCTGACGGCGTCTCAGCGGAGAGGGCGGAAGAACCTGCGGACGTCCTCGGCGAGAAGCTGCGGCTCTTCCCATGCCGCGAAGTGGCCTCCCCGGGGCATCTCGGTCCACTGCCGCACGTCGTAGCCCCGCTCGACCCATCTGCGCGGCGGGGAAGGAGCCTCCGCGGGAAACCGCGCGAAACCCATCGGCACACGAATTCGCTCCCCCGGCCCGAGTTGCAGCGGCGTGAGCTGCGACTCGCGGTACAGCCTGATCGACGACGCCGCCGTTCGCGTCACCCAGTAGAGCGTGACGTTGGCCAGGAGCTCGTCGAGCGAGAACCGTGACTCGACGTCGCCGTCGCAATCGCTCCAGGCGCGAACCTTTTCCAGGATCCACGCTGCGAGTCCCGCGGGCGAGTCGGTGAGCGCGACCCCGAGCGTCCCGGGCCGGGTCGCCTGGACGTGGCCGTACGCGCCCTCCTCCTCGGACCAGCGCAACTTCTCCGCCAGAAAAGCCAGCTCCTCACCGCTGAGCGATGATTCGCCATCGACCCAGGGCCGGAAGGAGCGGGGGATGTAGTTCAGATGCAGTCCGACGAGCCGCTCCGGCGTGTTCCGGGCAATCCAGGTCGAGATCCCCGCTCCCCAGTCTCCCCCTTGCGCCGCGAAGCGGGAGTACCCCAGCCTTTCCATGAGCTCGACCCAGAGACCCGCGACCGCCGAGCTCGACATCCCGGGTGAGGTGGGCCGGTCGGAGAAGCCGTATCCGGGAATCGAGGGGACCACCACGTCGAATGCGTCCGCGGGAGAGCCGCCGTGCGCCGCGGGGTCTGTGAGCAGGGGAATCAGGCTCAGCATCTCGAAGACCGAACCTGGCCAGCCGTGAGTCACCACGAGCGGCATCGGCCGGGGGCCTCGGCCCCGTGCGTGGATGCAGTGGACTGTGCCCTCGCCCACGCGGACCAGGTACTGGGGGAACTCGTTCAACTTGGCCTCGTGGATCCGCCAGTCGAACCGGCTCTCCCAGTGCGCGACCACGCGCCGGAGCCACGTCGGATCCACGCCCTCGCTCCAGCCCACGCCTGCAACCGGTTCGGACCAGCGCGTCGCGGCGAGGCGCTCGCGCAGATCCGCGAGCACGACCTCCGAGACGTTCGCCCGGAACGGCACGATGTCCGCGTGGTCGCTCATCCCGGCCAGGGTAGGACCATCCTCCCTGCAGTTCCAGCGGCTGCTGCCGGTCCGCCAGGGCGGCGCTCAGGGTTTGGTGCACATGGGGGGACCACAGGGCGGCCTCTGGCCGACGGCACAGAACTGAATGCAGCACTGGCCCGCTGCCGAGCAATACTGTCGCTCGGAACCCGTGTCGGTTGCGGGGCATGCCCGTCCACACACGCCGCAATTCTCGGCATCGCTCAGAGGCTTGCAAACCGGCGGAGCGCCGCAGGGGTCAGGATCGAACCCGCCCCTGCACTTGAGCCCACAGCTCCAGGATGCCGAGGGGTCCGTCGCGGGCCGGTCGGTGGTGCAGGTTGCATACCCGTTGGCGATGCCCGGGCATGCGACGCTCCCGTTACAGGTGTTCGGGTCTGCGAAGTTCGTCTCGCATCCGTCCGGATCGTCCTCCGTCGTCTGCTGCGAGCAGTTCGGAGCCGCCGCGCCCGTGCAGTTTCGCCATGCATCGTCGCACCTGTACGCGCAATGGCCGTTCGCGCAGACCCGCCCCCCGCTCGCGTGCTTCGGGGCTGGCAACGAATCCGGGCAGCGGTGCCCGCAGGCGCCGCAGCTCTCCGGGTTGTCCAGGACACGGGTCTCGCACCCATCCGCGTCCGGCCCTTCCGTGGTGACCCCTCCGCCATTGCAGTTCCGGTGGTCGGCGTCGCACGCGAAGGTACAGCTGCTGCTGGCGCATCCTCGGACGGTGAAAGGCCGTGTCGGGCACACGGTCTGGCACGCGCCGCAGTGCTCGGGGCTCTGAAGCGAAACGCAGGCGAAGCTCTCGGGACGCCCGTCACTTCCAGGGCAGCACGCCGGTATCGCGCCTGAGCACGGCCCAGCGGCGCTCCCGCAGGCGCACGTCCCCACGCATCGGTTGGTCGACGTCCGAGGGCAGATCTCATCGCAGCCCGGACCGCAGTGCGCGGTGTCGGCCTCGTATGGCGGCCGGCCTGGATCGGGCGCGCACGACCCCAGCGCGCCCCCGAGGCAGACCCGGCTCCCGCCGACGCACATGCTCTGTCCGGGGTCAGGAACTCCGCAAGGGCTACTCCCGCCTTCGACGCAGCTCACCGAGAGGACGAAGGCAGCCCGCGCCGTCGACGTCCCGTTCCTCACCTGCACGGTGAACGCCGCCCCGGGAGAGACGACGTCGATCGGGCGGCCGGTGAGCTGACCGGTGCTCTCGGTCACCGAGAGCCAGGCGAGCGAGTCGGGAAGCTGGACCAGGCTCCAGGAAAGCGCACCGCCGCCCCGCTCCGCGTGGAGGAGGACCGTCTTCTCCTGGTAGTCCCGTCCGACGACCGCTTCCGGCAGCGCCACCGGGCGGATACTCAATTCCTGCCCTGGCCCGGACTCGACCGTCCCGCAACCAGCGAGGACGGCAGCCACCACTCGCCACCATGCCCGAAGTCTCATGCAGCCCCCACTTGCACCCAGGTTGCCAACCCTACCCAATCTCGAAAATCCTCTGAAAGCTGGAGGGCCGATTGCACCCGCTCTGCCGGCGGGAACTAGAGAGCCGCGAAAGCGGCCAGATGCGTCCGAGGAGATGGACGGGGGGACCGATGTCGAGACCCATCGTTTCAGCACTGCTGTTCGTCGCGAGTGCCGCGTGCACCTCGCTGACGCCCGCCGCCGATTGCTCGAGCTCAATGTGTCCATCCGGTCAGACCTGTGACCCGGGGACGCATCTGTGCGTCCTGGACCTGGGGCCGCAGATCACCGTCTTCGCCCCGAGCCCGGACGCGGCGGTGAAGGCCCCGGCCCTCGACCTGCGGGGGACAGTCACCACCTCGTCCGATGCCGCCTTGGTCGGCATGAGCTACCAACTGGCGGACGCAGGGAGCGCAGGCGCAATCCCGGTCGACGGCGGCCTGTTCTCGCTCACCCTCCCGCTCCCGGCGATCAACGGCCAGGCCGTGCAGCTGGTGCTGCTGGCGCGGGACTCCCTGAGCCGTGAGCGTCGCGTCTCCGTCCCCTTCTTCCTCGACGACGTCGCGCCGCGTCCGATGTTCTCGCCTGCCGATGGTGAGCGAGGCGCAGACGTGCAGCTCACCATCGACTTCGGCGAGCCGGTCACCGGGGCCTCCGTGCCCGCGGTGCTGCTCCCGTCCGGGGCGACGGGCGCCTACGACTCGACGCGGCGGCGCTTCGTTTACTCCGGACTGAGCCACGACACCGTGTATCGCGTCGCCGTGGACGGGGGCCTGGTGCTCGATTCGCTCGGGAGTCCGAACCTCGCCGGCGCCGCCCGCTTCTGGACTGCAGCGCACCCGGCGGCGAGCGGGGTCATCGGCGGACTTGGATCGGTGGTGTCCTTCGATGCCGCCTCGGACGAGGACGGCGTGGTGACCCTGGCCATCGAGACCTCGGGCAAGGTGGTCTGGGGCTGGTTCCGCCCGTCGGACGGGCAATTCGAGCAGCTCACCCTCCTCGATGTCCCGGACCCGCCGCTTGTGGCCCTGCGCACCAGCACGGCATTCCAGGCGGACGGGGGCGACCCGCTGCGCATCGGGTCGGTCGTGCAGCGGGACGCCGTCCACCGCGTGGACCTGCGGATCGGCACCACGTTCTCCACCCCTGGAGCGTCCTTCCTCATCCCCACCGGCCCTTCTTGCGCCGAGCCGGCCGGGGAGCTCGGCTCGGTGGGCCTGGTGAGCTCGAGCGGAACGTACAGCCGTGGTCCGTACGCACTCGCCATCGGATTCCTGCCCGACCGGCTCGCCATCCGGTCCGACCAGTTCTGGGAGGTGGTCGCCGCTGACGCGCAGCACCGGTTGCTCCGGGCCTGGTTCCGCGCCACGTGCGGCGCGGTCGCCGTCGAGGAACTGCACGCCGAGCCGCCCGTCCGCAGCGATCTCGCCGACGCCCCGAGGTTCTCTCTGGCGCTCCCCCGCGCGGATCGCAGCCTCGTCGTGTTCGATACCCGGACGGGCACACGAATCGAGTCGTGCCGGAGCTGCGAAGCGATCGCCGACGCAGGCACCTGCCCGGCCCCGATCGATCGCTCCGCGTTGGGAGGACTCACCGTGACCTCTCGACACGATGCTGGACGGGTGCTCGGAGCCCGGCGAAACGCGAGCAACCTGGTCGAGCTGCTCGAGCGCGACCTGTCGGTCGACTGCGACTCGCCCTGGACGGTCATCGCGACCGCGCCCGACAGCGGCTCGGCGGTCGAGTGGCAGCCGGTGATGTTCGGCCGCAAGCCTGGGCTCATCTACCGCACCGCGACCGATGTGCGGACCTACGTCCCCTGAGGGATCAGAACTGCCCGGCCACCACGACCGAACCCGGTCCGGCCGTCACGGCGGTGTTCCCGGACTTCCCGTCGGTGAGCCAGAGCCACAGGCCTGCAGTGAGGGCGGCCGCGCCCACGCCGTACCCGACGTAGGCCAGCGTCTGCTGTGTCTGGGCATTGCTCCTGTATCCGCTCACCGTCCCGATCTGGCCAGGGGCGGGAGCCGTACCATCGGCGTACGCCTGGTTGAACTTGGAGGCGGAGTCGCTGGCCTGGACTTGCATCAAGACCCCGAGCCCGAGCGCCACGGCGCCGGTCGCAGTGAGGGCGATGCCGGTCGGCGTGCGCCACGTCCTCGGGGGCGCGGACTGCCGGTCCGTGACCGCTGCTGGCGGGGGCAGAGCGACGACCGACGCCTGGCCGCTGGCCGTGCTCACCACCACCACCCGATCGCTTCGCTCGCCGGTGACGACGAATTGCGCCAGCTCACCGAGGTCATCCGCAGTCCTGGGCGCTCCTCCGAGCTGGATGCCGCCCTCCCGTGTGCGCTGTGCGGTCTGGGCGCTGAGGACGGCTGCGGAGAGCCAGCTCGGTCCGGCGGGGGGCCTGTCCAGGCGAAGCACCACCAGCTGGTCCACCTCGAGCAGCAGCGCGAGCTTCAGCGCATTCCCGAGCGAGGTCTCCTTTCCGTCCCGCGGCTGCTGCAGGCACGAGGCGCGAGAGGGGGGGATGGTCTGCTCGAAGGCCAGGTCGATGCGGAGGCTGGTGTCCTCTCGAAGCTGGACCACGTGTGGGAACGAGAAGACGTCGGGCCGGCCAACCAGGAGCTGATAGGTCCCCGGGACCAGGTCCAGCGCCGCCGGGGTGTGACCCACCGCGAGCCCGTCCACGTACACGTTCGCTCCTGCAGGCTGCGACTGCACGGACAGCCGAAGCTTGCGGGCGCGGGTCAGCTCGGTGCGAAGCTTGTCGAAGCGGGCGCGGAACGTGGGCGAGAACGCGTCCGGACTCATGACGTGCCGGGGGTCGACCCGGAGCACCGCGCGGAACGCGTCGTCCGAGGCGTCCCGCCGTCGAAGGGCGCTCAGGGTCATGCCGCGGATCAGCTGGGCGTCGGCAGACGTCTTCCAGCGCTCTGGGCCCGGCGGAAGGCGCTCGAGCTCGATGAGCGTCTGGTCGAGGAGCGCGAGCGAGTCGCCCACACGGTCGTTGTAGAAGAGGTTCTCGGCTGTCGAGACCTGCCGGCGCACCTCGTCCAGCGTGTGGGTGGGTGGTGGGCCGACGCGGGCCTGGAACTGTGGCTCGGAGATGAGCGCAGGGCCGACCCTGTCCGAGAGCCGCTCCTCGAACTGACGCTCGTATCGAAGCAGGTCCGGCTCCCGGCAGTCCCCCAGGGCCACCAGCGCCATCCGGGGGGCGCCGACCGCACCCGTGGAAGCGAGCACCACAGCCACACTCCAGACGCGAACCGACCGCACGAGCACCCCCCGCGTGATTGGGACTCCTCCCTGGCCCTGGCATGCACCTAGCAAGGCAGGTGCCGACCCGGGACGGGCAATGGTATGAATTTTCCCCGCCGATCCGAAGGAGGGGGCATGAACGGCTTGGCGCGCGCGGCGCTGTCCGGGGGGGTGCTGGTGGCCGTGACAACGGCTGCCGCGCCGGCGGGGGAGACATCCCTCGCGGTGGTACCGCATCCGCTGGTGGTGGTGGGTGGGAGCGAGGAAGACGCGGCCCGGCTCGGTCCTCAGCTCGACGCGGCGCTCGCCCGGAGCGACGTTCGCGCGGTGGGCGAGCAGTGCGCCCGGAAGTTCGTTGCCGGGCGCCCGGGGGGAAGTTGCGGAGGAGACGACCGGTGCCTCTCGGAGCTGGCTGCGGCGTGTGGTGGCCAGCGCGCGCTCTACGTGAGCGTGTACCCCTTCCGGCCGCAGATGGTGTTCGTGGGGAAGCTCGTGCGCTCCGACGGCCTGGTGGAGCGCAGCGTGTCGAACCTGGAGGTCAGTCGCCCGAAGGGGCGTCTCCGTCCGGAGATGGTCCGTCCGGGAATCGAGAAAGTGCTGACCGAGGGCCTGCATCTGGAAACCCTGGACCTGGAGCCGCTCGTGCCGCCGTCGAAGGCGGTCGCGGTGGCGGTCGGGGCTCCGGCGCTGGTGGCGGTTGGGGAGGGGAAGCAGGAGGCTCCGACCGCAGCTCCGGCGCCCGCTCCGGCCCAGGGTGCGTCAGGCCAGCGCATCGCGGCCTACGCGTGCCTGGGGGCGGGAGCCGTGACGCTGGCGGTGGGCGCGGCGCTCTTCTTCGGAGCGAAGGGTGACGAGAACACGTATCGGGCCACGCTCGACTCTGCCGGTCAGCGTCCGCCGACGGCCGCGGCAGCGGCGCAGCAGCAGTCTCTTCGGAACCAGTCGGGCCCGGTCACGGCCGTTCTCGTGACGGGGGCGGTGCTGGTGGCGGCCGGGGTGACGCTGTGGGCGCTGGATCCGGGGAAGAGTGGGAGTGCGCACGTCGAGCTTCGTCCAGGTCCTGGAGGGGGCTCGCTGGTGATGGCGGGGCGATTCTGAGGAGGCCGAGGATGCGGACCGGGATCTCGGGAATGGCAGCGATGGTCTGGGCGATGCTGGCCGCCGCCTGCTTCGATCCGACACGGCAGTGCAGCACGAACGCAGACTGCGTCGCCGGGGGGACGTGCGACCCCGGAACGAAAACCTGTGTCTCGGCGGGGAATCCCAACGACAAGACACCCCCGGCGTTCTCGCTCACGGTGGCCGCGCCGAGCCCGCGCCAGAACACGCCGAAGCTGACCGAGCGCGACCCGGGCTCGCCGGATGGTGGCATCGACGCGTTTCGCCGGGACGAGACTGTCACCGTGACTGTGAGCTCGACGGACCAGGACGTGGACGCGGGGTCGGTGAAGCTCCGGGCGTTCGGGATCGGAACCGGCCCGGTGACGCCGCTGGACCTCCCGCTGGAGGCCTGCCCGCCGGGGAGCCAGGCTGCGTCGAACCCATTCTGTCGACAGGCCGCCGTCCCGCTCGCGTCGCTACGGTTCGACGCATTCCGGGGAGTGGTAACGCTCGAGGCAACGGGGAGTGATCTGAGCAACAACGTCGGATCGGCCGCCGCCGGAGTGAACGTGACCCGCTGGAAGTGGCGGTACTCCGCGGGAGCGCCGATCTACACGACTCCGGCGATCGCGGACGATGGGACGATCGTCTTCGGGACGAGCGACGGAGGGAGCGGGAGCCTCTACGCGTTGACCCCAGCGGGGGCGGAGAAGTGGGCGCCGGTGGATCTTGGGCCGATCAAGGCGAGTCCGGTGATCGGAACTCAGGACGGGGGACAGCAGCTGGCGTACGTGGCAACAGCAGCACAAAGCGGAAAGCTCTTTGCTCTCGTGATTCAGGACGGGGGAACGGGGGCGGAATGCACGAACGGTGGAGGGGGGTACCCAGGGCCCTTCCTCGGCACGCCTGCCCTTGTGTCCTCTGGTTCGGGGCCGTTCGAGGGAGTACTTGGCCTCGCGAACGCCGCGAATCTCGTGAACATTCGACCCGCGGCCGGCGTCTCGCCCTGCCTGACGAACGATACCTTTGACTCTCAATCGTTCCCTTCGAACGTAGTGGCCCTCGGGAGCGAGGCTTACCTTGGCACTACGGTCGGCCATGTGGTTCCGTTCATTCTCTTGTCCGGAAACTGGGTGCAGAACACGACGTGGAGCGGAGGCTTGGGTTATTCTCCTGTCGGGAGGGGCCCGATTGAGCCACTGCTGATCGAGCCTCCCTGGGTAGTAGGGACGACCTCGCTCCGGGGAATCTTCGCCGTCGATAAGAGCACCGGCGGGCTCCAGGCGAATTCTCCGGACGCTGGACTATCCGCTGATCCAGGTGGGCCAGTACTTACAGCGGACGGATACACCTTCGGCGGCGGCGCTGAGATCCCTCCGTCGCTCTACTCAGCTTCATCGACTCTAGGCTCTAGCAGCTTTGTGCTACTTCCCGAGCCCCTGGTGGGAACTCCTGCGGCTGGTAGTGGGGGGCTTCTTTATTTGGGAACTATTCGAGGCTCCCTCGAGTGCCGACGAGGTGCTTCGAATCCCGTTTGGTCGGCTTCGCTCGGCCCAGGAGAATCCTTTCTGGGCTCTCCCACAATCGCATGCGGTATCGGGTCAGCTGCTTCGCTCGGAATACTTTATATCGGCTCTGTCTCTGGTGGCTTATTCGCAGCTCTGGTTGATAGCCCAGGCTTAAGCGCAACTGCGCCGTGGCCGAAGTACCAGCACGACGCCCGTAATACCGGGAACGCGACGACACCGATCCAGCCGTGCCCCTGACCCAGCGATCACAGCGTTTCCGTTGAACCGATGGCCTGGCGTCAGTAGCAGTTCTTGGTGAGCTTCCACGAGGGCGAGCTGCTGGTGCAGAAGCGCGCGGGCGTGCTCGATGATGCGCGCCGGGTCGGGCAGATGCTTCGCCGGGCGATACCTCCGGGTGCGCGGGTATTCCTCGCTGACCGCCGCTTTATCGTCCTCAGCGCCGCGACCCCCGCCGGCCCCCTCTGGGTGAGCGTGCTCGCAGGCCCTCCTGGTTTTCTCGCCGTCTCCGACGACGGCACGCTCCTCGAGGTGCGCGCCCAACCGCAGCTCACCGACCCCATCGCGCCAGCAATCGTTGGCGAAAACTCGATCGGGCTCATCGCGATCGACTTCGCCGCCCGTCGGCGGTACCGGGTGAACGGAACCGTGACGTCCGTCGCGGCAGGCATCACGCTCGAGGTTCATGAGGCCTTCGGAAACTGTCCCAAGTACATTCAGGCGCAGACACCGCGCCCAGATGCCGCGATGGCTCCGAGCGACCCGCGGTCTGCCGATCGACTCGACGAAGGCCAGCGGGGCTGGATCGAGCGGGCCGAGACCCTCTTCCTCGGCACGCTCCACCCGGAGGCGGGCGCCGATGCCTCTCACCGCGGGGGTGCGCCCGGGTTTGTGCGGGTGACCGGCCCGCGTGAGATCGTCTGGGGGGATTACCCGGGGAACACCTTGTTCAACTCGCTCGGCAACGCGGCGGTGCATCCGGCGGCGGGGCTGCTGTTCCTCGACCCGCAGACCGGCTCCACCCTCCAGCTCTCGGGCACGCTCGAGATCGATTGGTCGCCTGAAGCCGCCGCCGCGATTCCTGGAGCAGAGCGCGTCGTGCGGTTCTCCGTCCAGGAGGTCATCGAACGCCCGGGCGCGATCCCGCTCCGCTGGGACCCCGGAGAACCGTCCCCGGCCAATCCGCCCGCGCGCTGATTCAACCCTCCAGGCTCGCCCGCTCCAGCCGGTCGAGCCTCAGCGTCCGGCGCTCCCCACGTTCCAGGTCGTCACAGTGGACCATGGTGAGCGAGCGCTCCATCCGCAGCAAGGTGTCCGCAGCAAGGTGTCAGACACCTCGTCAGGCCTCGTCAGGCAAGGTGTCAAACACCTCGTCATGGTCGTTCGGGCCTCCACTCACGAACGGCCGGCCCGGCGCGGACCCCGGTCCGCTGTCACTGAACGCAGCGGTGGCACCGGTCGCGCCCTGCCCGCATCCATCCGTCACAGTCGGGACAGCGGTGGAGCTGGTGCCGGTGGGCGTTGCGGCAGTGGGTGCAGATGAGCACGGCAGCCGCGGCGCTGAGCGGGACCCGTCCTCCTCCCCCGAGCATCCGCGCCGGACGTAGATGAACCTGGTCTGCCGCCGACCTTCCACAGCTGACACAGCTCGGCTCACCCTCACCGTCGGTTCCGCGGACCTGGCCGTTGCCGTTGACCGGGTGGGGCCCGGGCACGAGCATCGAGCAGGCCGCACAGAACGGCACGCCACGCGCCTTGTACCGGTGACACAGCACGTTTCCGGCACGGCGGGGGCAGCCGTCCACGAGGACGTCGGTGCGGAAGCCGAACGCCGCCTCGAGCCGATCGCGGACGTCCTCCGGCCCCCTGCCGAGCGCCATCCAGGCCGAGAGCTGCGTCTGCCGGGCGTTCAGCACCTGCGCCGCCCGCGCCTGCGTCACACCGGCCAGACGAAGCGCGCCAGGCGCAGCTTGTGTCCATCCTCGATCGTCAACGCGCCATGCTCTGGGAAGCCGAGCTCCTGCCCGAGGTCCGGCCCAACAATGCTGGGGTGCAGCGACCGGTGAGCACGTCGTTGCAGCAACTGTGAACAACAAGAAGCAACTGCTGTCCCGCACCGGGCGTTCGGGTGTTCCGGGCTTCACGGGGCGCCGGGGAACACCGAGTCGTGACTTTCGCTTCGAGCTCGGGAGACCGTGGCAACGCCTCGCCGCCCCACCTGACGGCGTGCTCCAACTCCGGGGTGGCGTGAGGAGGCGAACGATGCAAGACCTCCCAGACGCCCCGCGGTGATGCATGCGATCCAGAGTCCCGATCCTTTGCGTGCTGATCCTTGCGGCGCGGGTCTCCGCCTCATCACCCCGGACTGACCTGGAGCCCCTTCACTGGCTGGCCGGTGAGTGGCAGGGAGACGGCCCGACCGGGCGGGTCGAGGCGTTCTGGCTTCCGGCGGCCGCAGGCACCATGGCCGGGGTCGCCCGTCGTATCCGCGAGGGCCGTACGATGGGCTTCTCCATCGCGGTGCTCTCCGAGCAGGACGGCTCCGTGGTGCTCCGGTTCAAACGGTTCGATGCGCGTCTCGCCGGGCGTGAGTCCCAGGACGCGCCCTCGCCGCGGAGGCTGCTGGCGATCTCGGACACCGAGGCCACGTTCGAGGGCGTCCGGATGTTTCGATCCGGAGCCGGGCTGACCATCGAGTTCGAGCGCGCCGGGGAGCACGCCGACCGCATCCAGCTCTCGCGGGTGACCCGCCGCCGCTCCACCGTCGTTCCGGCACCCGCGGACGAACATCCCATCCTCCCGCCCGCAACCGGCGCAGCCCCGTTCGCCGCGCGCATCTCGGCGACCGAGTGGCTCGCCGGCGACTGGAGCGGCCTGGGGCTGGGCGGCAACGCAGAGGAGGCCTGGCTCGTGCCCGCCGCGGCATCCACCGCCGGCGTCTTCCGCGCCACCCGCGGCGGACAGGTGATCTTCTTCGAGCTCATGACGGTGATCGAGCTGGGCGGCTCACTCGTCTTCCGGCTCAAGCACTTCGGCCCCGACCTCCGCGGCTGGGAGTCTCCCGAGCAGGCCGTGGACTTCGCGCTCGTGCGCGCCGGCCGCTCCGCGCTTCAGTTCGAGGGGCTCACCTACCGGCGCACCGACGCCGGGCTCGAGTCATGGGTGCTGGTGGGCCTCGGTGACGGCGGGACCCGCTCGGACCGCTTCGTCTATTCGCCCCGGACACCCTGACGGGCGACGAGCTCTGTCCTCCCATGCTCCGGAAGAAGCGCTTCGTCGCTCTGAGCGAGCTCGCGTCGGGTCCGCGGCAGCGTCACGATGAAGGTGGAGCCCTCGCCGGGTGCGCTCTCGACCGAGACCGTCCCCTCGAGCGCCGTGACGATGTGTCGGGTGATGTAAAGCGCGAGCCCCAGCCCCGACCTGGGTGTCAGACACCTCGTAGGGGCGCGGCCGGCTCGAGCAGGGCTGCCGGCGCGGGCTCGTCCCCTCGCTCGAGTGAACCCGGCACGGAAGAAGTCACTTGCCGCGAAGGGCGGAGGCGAGCAGCGGCACCACCGACCGCACCTCGAGGAAGCCGCCGGCCAGCGCGCGGGCGCGGGGGTGAGTGTCGGTCACCACCAGTCCAGTGAAGAGGCCGCTCCGCTCCAGCCGCGTCACCGCATCGCCGGGGAGCACCCCGTGCGTGGCGAGCGCCGTGATCTTGCTCGCGCCCGCCTCACGGTACGCCTCCGCGGCGGCGATCAGCGAGCCGCCGGTGCGGACCATGTCGTCGTACAGCATCACGTGCTGCCCGGCCACCCGCGCGCTCACCGCGAGGACCCGCGTTCCACCGGACTCACGTCGCTTGAACACGAAGCTCGCGTCGACCCGGAGGTCGTTGGCCAGCGCCTCGACGTACTTCGCCCGTCCAGCATCCGTACTCGCCACGACACAACCGCCGCCGGCATGTGCGCGGATCGCCTCCACGAAGAGCGGGCGTGCGCTCACGTGGACCGGGCGGGCACCCCCCTCGAAGTAGAAGGGCAACCCCGCGGTGTGCAGGTCCACCAGCAACACCCGGATACCGCCCGAGGGAAGGGGGATGGAGGACAGCAGCCGCGCGCGCGTCTTCGCGGTGACGCTCTCGCCATCGTTCGTCGGCCGCTCCTGGGTCGAGTACCCGAAGTACGGCACCACCAGCGTCAACGCGTGCAGGCCGCACTCGACCAGCGCGCAGGCGAGATCGTAGAGCTCGAGGGTGTCGGAGTCCGTCGCCGTCCCGCCCACCAGGATCGCGTCCGCGTCGGCGACCGGGCTCGCCAGCCGGAGCCCACGCTCACCATCCGCGAACGTCTCCCGGTCGATCTGCCCCGGCACGCCCACCCCGAGCGCGCACAGCTTCCCGGCGAGCGTCGCGTCCGTCGCCGTCGAGAAGATGAGCCGCGCTCGCTCGCCCACGCGCTGACCTAGCCAGCCCAGTCCAGGACGACCTTGCCGCTCTGGCCAGAGCGCATCGCCTCGAATGCCTCGGCGTACTGCGCCGCGGGGAACCGATGCGTCAGCACGGGGGCGACGTCCAGTCCGCTCTGGAGCATCGCCACCATCTTGTACCAGGTCTCGAACATCTCCCGGCCGTAGACGCCCTTCAGCATGAGCCCCTTGAAGATGACCTGGTTCCAGTCGATCGAGACCTCCGACGGCGGGATCCCGAGGATGGCCACCCGCCCGCCGTGATTCATCACCGCGAGGAGATCCCGGAAGGCCTGGCCGTTCCCGGACATCTCCATTCCCACGTCGAAGCCCTCGGTCATGCCGAGGCCACGCATCACGTCGCCCAGCGTCTGGGTGCGCACGTCGACCGCTCGCGTCGCGCCCATCTTCCGGGCCAGCTCCAGCCGGAAGGGGTTCACGTCGGTGACCACCACGTGCCGCGCGCCCACGTGCCGGGAGATCGCCGCGGCCATCACCCCGATCGGGCCCGCCCCGGTGATGAGCACGTCCTCGCCCACCAGGTCGAAGGACAGCGCAGTGTGGACCGCATTCCCCAGCGGGTCGAAGAACGACGCGATCTCGTCCGGGATCTCCTGAGGCACCCGGAAGACGTTGAACGCAGGGAGCGAGACGTACTCGGCGAAGCAGCCCGGCCGGTTGACGCCGAGCCCGAGAGTGTTGCGGCAGAGGTGCCGGTTGCCGGCGCGGCAGTTCCGGCAGTGCCCGCAGGTGATGTGCCCCTCGCCGCTCACCCGGTCCCCGACCTGGAACCCGGTCACCTCGGCGCCGAGCCGGGCCACCTCGCCCATGAACTCGTGCCCGATGACCAGGGGCACCTTGATTGTCTTCTGTGACCAGGCATCCCAGTTCCAGATGTGGATGTCGGTACCGCAGATGCTCGCCTTGCGCACCTTGATCAGCACGTCGTTGGGGCCAATCTCGGGCACTGGGACGTCCTGCATCCAGATGCCGGGCTGGGCCCTGGCCTTGACCAGCGCTCTCACTGGATCACCCCCAGGCCCCGGCCCACCCTGGCGAAGGCGCCGATGGTCCGGTCGAGCTGTTCGCGGGTGTGCGCCGCGGAGATCTGTGTCCGGATCCGGGCCTGCCCCTGCGGGACCACCGGGAAGCTGAAGCCCACCACATACACCCCCTCGGCCAGCATCTGCTCGGCGAAGGCCGACGCGAGCTTCGCATCTCCGAGCATCACCGGGATGATGGGGTGGTCGGCCCCGGCGAGCTTGAAGCCGAGCTTGGTCATCTCGCTCCGGAAGTGCCCGGCGTTGGTGCGGAGCTGCCTCCTCAGCTCGTCGCCACTCTCGAGCAGGTCCAGCACGGTCAGCGTGGCCGCACAGATGGCTGGCATGAGCGAGTTGGAGAAGAGGTACGGCCGGCTTCGCTGCCGCAGCCAGGCGACGATCTCCTTCCGCGCAGCGGTGTAGCCACCGGACGCCCCGCCGAGCGCCTTGCCCAGCGTGCCGGTGATGATGTCCACCCGGCCCATCACATTGCAGAACTCGGGCGTGCCCTTGCCCTTTGCGCCGACGAAGCCGACCGCATGCGAGTCGTCCACCATCACCAGTGCCTTGTAGCGATCGGCGAGGTCGCAGATGGCCGAGAGGTTGGCGATGATCCCGTCCATCGAGAACACGCCGTCCGTGGCGATGAGCCGGTAGCGCGCTCCCGCGGCTTCCTTCAGCCGGGCCTCCAGCTCGCCCATGTCGTTGTTGGCGTAGCGGAGCCGCTTCGCCTTGCAGAGCCGGATGCCGTCGATGATCGAGGCGTGATTCAGCGCGTCGGTGATGACCGCGTCCTCCTCGCCGAGCAGCGTCTCGAAGAGCCCGCCGTTGGCGTCGAAGCAGCTCGAATAGAGGATGGTGTCCTCGGTCCCGAGAAATTTGCTGACCCGCGCCTCCAGCGTCTTGTGCAGATCCTGGGTACCGCAGATGAAGCGGACCGAGGCCATGCCGAAGCCGTACTTCTCGAGCGCGCTCCGCGCTGCCTCGATCACCCGCGGGTGGTCGGCGAGCCCGAGATAGTTGTTGGCGCAAAAGTTCAGGACCTCGCGGCCTCCCTCCACGCGGATTGCCGCGTTCTGGGGAGAGACGAGGATGCGCTCGTTCTTGTAGAGGCCCTGCTCTCGGAGTTCGTGCGTCCGGGCGGCCAGGTCGGTGAGGAAGTTCGCGTCCACGGAACGTTCTCTACACGGTCCAGGGGGGGCCGGCCACGGTCGTCCAGTGCCCAGCAGGCTCCCTTGTCGGGCCGGGTAACGAGGTGTTTGACACCTTGCCGGTGGGAGTGGAAACAGGAGGCTTGTCCATCGATTGGCTCGATGGATCTGCGCGGTAGGGCGTCAGGCTCCGATGCGGCGTCGGTCCAGAAAGGGGACGGTCATGGAGGAGCGCATCGTCGAGCTCGAGCTGAGATTCACGGAGCAGCAGCGGCTTCTGCAGGAGCTGAGCGACGTGGTCTACGCCCAGGCCCAGGCGCTCGAGCGACTGCAACACGAGGTCGCCGCGGTCGGGCAGAAGCTCGCCGCCTTCGAGCCGGGGCTGGTGGACGCGACCATCTCCGAGCGGCCGCCACACTTCTAGGGCCCGCTACCCCTGCCGGGTGTTGACCTGCATCTTGCTCTGCATCGTCTGGTGCACCGGGCAGCGATCGGCGATCTCCATCAGCTTCGTCCGCTGCTCGTCGCTCAGCGCTCCCTCCAGGAACACCACGCGGTCCACCAGGTCCATCTTCGCCGGTTTGTGGTCGCAGTCGGCGCAGTCCTGGGCGTGAACCTTCCGGTGTTGCAGGCTCACCCTCACGCGCTCGAGCGGCCACTTCCGCTTGTCGGCGTAGAGCCGCAGCGTCATCGAGGTGCACGCGCCGAGCGCAGCCAGCAGCATCTCGTAGGGAGACGGACCCGCGTCCGCTCCGCCCACCGCCACCGGTTCGTCCACCACCAGGTGGTGACCGCCCACCTCGATCTCGGTCCGGAACCCCGTGCTCGGTCCCAGCACCATCACCGACCGCGGCTCCTGGTTCGGCAGCTCACCCATCCGGCGGCACCTCCCTCGTGCGGACGGTAACACTGGAGCCGCGGGGCGGCGTCCCCGGAACGGCGCGAGTCCGGTCGGTCTCCCGAGCGCCTCGCACTGGTGAAGCGCGGCGTGTCAGGTCCGTGGTGGACGCACGGTCGCTCCGACGTCTACCGCCGGCGAGGGGCTCGTCCTCAGGACCGCGCGACGACCCGTGGCATCGCCAGCGCCGCCTCGGTCCGCGCCTCGTCGAACAGGGGCTTCAGGTCGAGGTCGGTCAGCGTCTCCTTCTCGAGCAGGAGACGCGCCGCCTTCTCCAGCGTCTGCCGCCGCTGGGCGAGCAGCGTGCGGCACCGCTCGGAGGCGTTCTGGACGATCTCCCGGACCGCGAGGTCGATCTCCCGCGCCGTCTCCTCGCTGAACGTCCGCCGGCTCATCGCCTGCGGCCCCAGATAGGTCTGACTGTCGTTGTCGTACGTCACGGGACCGAGCCCCGGCACCATCGCGTACCGGGTGGCCATGCTCCGGGCGATGTCGGTGGCCTTGGAGAGGTCGTCGGCGGCTCCGGTCGAGGTGTGCTCGAAGACCAGCCCCTCCGCGGAACGGCCGCCGAGCAGGACCACCAGCTTCCCCTCGAGCTCCTCGCGGGTCATGAGGTACCGGTCCTCGGTGGGCCGCTGCATGGTGTAGCCGAGCGCGCCGATTCCTCGCGGGATGATGCTGACCTTGTGCACCGGGTCGACGTTGGTCATCGCGGCGGCGGCCAGGGCGTGACCCATCTCGTGGAACGCCACGATCTCCCGCTCGCGCGGGTTCAGGAGCCGGTTCTTCTTCTCCAGGCCGGCCACGATCCGTTCGATCGCCGCGTCGAAGTCCTGCCGCTCCACCGACTCGCCCTTGCGCCGGGTGGCCGAGAGCGCTGCCTCGTTCACCAGATTCGCGAGGTCCGCTCCGGTGAATCCGGGGGTCAGCGCGGCGATCTGGTCCGGATCCACCGTGGGGCCGATCTTCACCCGTGCCATGTGGACTTTGAGGATGTCGACGCGGCCCACCCGGTCCGGCCGGTCGACCAGGACCTGCCGGTCGAAGCGGCCCGCGCGGAGGAGCGCCGGATCCAGGATCTCGGGCCGGTTGGTCGCCCCGACGAGGACGATGCCCGAGCCCTGGTCGAACCCGTCCAGCTCGACCAGCAGCTGATTCAGGGTCTGCTCCTTCTCGTCGTGGCCGCCCACCAGGCCGGAGGCTCCGCGGGCGCGGCCGAGCGCGTCGAGCTCGTCGATGAAGATGATGCACGGCGCCTTGCCGCGGGCCTGCTCGAACAGGTCGCGGACGCGGGCCGCGCCGACGCCGACGAACATCTCCACGAACTCGCTGCCGCTGATGGAGAAGAACGGCACGTTGGCCTCGCCGGCCACGGCGCGGGCCAGCAGGGTCTTGCCGGTCCCGGGAGGCCCGACGAGCAGCACGCCCTTGGGCATGCGGCCACCGAGCCGCGAGTACTGCTCGGGGCTGCGCAGGAACTCCACCACCTCCGCCAGCTCGGCCTTGGCCTCGTCCACGCCGGCCACGTCGGAGAAGCGGGTCTTGATGTCGGTCTCGACGAAGACCTTCGCCTTGCTCTTGCCGATGGCCAGGAGCCCGCCCCCGCCCGCTCCCATCTTGCTGGCCATGCGGCGCATCAGGAGCGCCCAGATCCCGAAGAAGATGAGCGTGGGCGCGATCAGCCCCATCAGCGCGGTGAACCAGGTGTTCTCGTTCTGTCCGGCGAACTTCACGTCCGCCTTCTCCAGGGCCGCGGCGATGTCCCGGTCGACCTTCAGGGTCGTGAAGTGGGTCTTGCCGCCTTCCAGCGGCTCCTTCAGCGTCCCCTTGATCTGGTTCTCGCCGACCATGACCTCGGAGACCTTCTTCTCGTCGAGGAGCCTCTGGAACTGGCTGTAGGGGATGACGGCCACGGACTGGGTGGTCCGGACCCAGTCCTGGATGAAGAGCACCGCCATGACGGCGATCACCGCGTAAGCGATGTTGAACCGCGTCTTGTTCACGACGTCGCCGTCCTTTCACGAAGCGCCCGCTGCCGCCCGTCCACCAGCAAGGACGAGAGGATGGCGCCGGTGATCAGCACCGCCACCACCGCCAGCGAGACCCCCACGGGGATCTTGAAGATGTCCACGATGGTCATCTTCACCCCGATGAAGACCAGCACCAGGGCCAGCCCCAGCTTCAAATAACGAAACTTCTGCACCACGCCAGCCAGTAAGAAGTAGAGCGACCTCAGCCCCAGGATCGCGAAGATGTTCGAGGTGAAGACGATGAACGGGTCCTGGCTCACCGCCAGGACGGCGGGAATCGAATCAACGGCGAAGATGAGATCGGTGAACTCCACGGCCAGAAGAGCCAGGAACAGCGGGGTCACCATGCGCCTTCCGTCGACGCGTGTGAAGAAGTGCTCGGTGTCCTGTCCAGGGGCGACCGGGAGGATCTTCCGTGCCAGACGGACGAAGACGTTGTTCTCGGGGTGCCCCTGGTCCCCACGGGCGAGGATCATCTTCACCCCGGTGATGATCAGGAAGGCGCCGAAGAGGTAGAGCGTCCAGTGGAAGCGCTCGATGAGCGCCGTCCCCGCGACGATGAACACCGCCCGCATCGCCAGGGCCCCCAGGATGCCCCAGAACAGCACCCGGTGCTGCTGGTGCGCCGGGATTCCGAAGGCGCCGAAGAGGATGACGATGACGAAGACGTTGTCGATGCTCAGCGCCTTCTCGATGAGGTACCCGGTGGTGAACTCGAGGCCCCGCTCGGCGCCGTAGAAGTGGAAGACGCCGAGGGCGAACACCGCCGCGAGGGAGATCCACACCGCGCTCCACGCCCCGGCCTCACGCAGCGACACCGTGTGCGCCTTCCGGTGGAACACCCCCAGGTCAAGGGCGAGCATCACTCCCACGAAGGCGAGGAAGCCCACCCAGAGCGGCCAGCTTCCCAGCGAGACGACGGACAGCATTCGGACAGGCTCCTCGCAGTCGGACGGCCGGCACGGGCCACCGGCACCCCCCCGATGTGCGGCAGAAGGACCCCTCAGACAACCAGATAAATCAGTGCTGATCCATCGGTTGAACCGATGGATCGGGAGGGCGCCGCGGCTGGCGGACCCGCTCACGCTGGCGGCGGGCGATCAGCCGCCGGAGCGAGGTCCGCATCCCGTGCCGGCGCATGAACCGCTCGAGACGGACGAGGGCTCCCCGTGCCCACCGGACCTCCCGGCTGAGCACGAGGAGCCCGAAGCCCACCACCAGCCACCCCGGGCCCGGCAGCGGGATGAGGATGACGCCTGCGACCACCAGGGCCCACCCGCCCACGAGGTTGCCGAGGCGCCGGAGCTGGCGATGCCGCGAGTCACCACTGAGGATCGAGGGTCGCGTCACGGGTTCCCACCGGCCACCCGCCGGCCTGCACCTGCATCGCGCGGAGGCGCCGCACACGCTCCCGCATCGACGGATGCGTGGAAAAGAGGTTGAGGACGCCCTCGGTGGCAGAGAAGGGGTTCACGATGAAGAGGCTCGCCGTGGCCGGCTGCATGGGGGCCGGGACAGCGTGCGCCGCCTGTTCCAGCTTCTCCAGCGCACGGGCGAGCGCGTGGGGGTCGCCGGAGATCTCGGCGCCGGTCCGATCCGCTCCGTATTCGCGCGAGCGCGAGATGCCGAGCTGGATCAGCGTCGCGGCGAGGGGCGCGACGATGGCCAGCGCCAGCGCCTGCAGCGGAGACGGCCCGTCCTCGTCCGAGCTCGCCCCGCCGAAGAAGCCGACCGCGTGCGCCACGTAGGTGATGGCCGCCGCCACCGTCGCCGCGATGCTCGAGACCAGGATGTCCCGGTTCTTCACGTGCGCCAGCTCGTGGGCGAGCACCCCGCGGAGCTCTCGCCGGTCCAGCAGCTCGAGGATGCCCGAGGTGACGGCGACCACCCCGTGCTCCGGGTTCCGTCCGGTGGCGAAGGCGTTGGGCTGCGCCTCCGGGATGAGGTAGAGCCGCGGCTTCGGGATGCCGGCGCGGGCCGAGAGCTCCTCCACCATGCGATGGAGCTCGGGCGACTCGCCAGGCGAGATCTCCTGCGCCCGGTGCATCGCCAGGACGATCCGGTCGCTGAAGAAGTAAGCACCGACGTTCATCACCACGGCGAGCGCGATGCTGACGCCGAGCGCATCGGGCCCGAGCCCCCCGCCCACGCCTACCAGGATCGCCGAGAGGATGCCCAGGAGCAGAACGGTCTTGAGCTGGTTCATTGTCGTTGTGACCTCCGGCCATCTGGTTAAGACGGAGAGAACACATCGGCAAATCGATAAAGTCGCAGCAACCCATTCTTCAATCCGATGGAAGGCGCCCAGGCAATGGACTGGCTCAACTACCACCACCTGTTCTACTTCTGGACCGTGGTCCGTGAGGGAGGGGTCTCGAAGGCCAGCAAGGTGCTCCGGCTCGCCCAGCCGACCGTGAGCGGTCAGATCAAGGCCCTGGAGAACGCCTTCGGCGAGAAGCTCTTCGAGCGCCAGGGCCGAACGCTGGTCCTGACCGACGTGGGCCAGGTGGTCTTTCGCTATGCGGACGAGATCTTCAGCCTCGGGCGGGAGCTGCAGGACACGCTCAAGGGCCGTCCGGTGGCCCGCCCGCGCCGCCTGGTGGTCGGGGTTTCCGACTCGCTGGAGAAGCGCGTGGCGCACCGGCTGCTCGCCCCGGCGCTCGAGCTGGACGAGCCGGTGCACCTGGTGGTGCAGGAGGCACGGCCCGAGCGTCTGGTCGCCGAGCTCGCAGCCCACAGCCTCGACCTGGTCCTCTCCGACACCCCGGCGCCCTCTCCCGTGCGCGCCTACAGCCACCTGCTGGGCGAGTGCGGCGTGGGCCTGTTCGCCCGTCCTGCCCTGGCGAGAAAGCTCGCGCCCGGATTCCCGAAATCGATGGACGCCGTGCCCTTGCTCACCGCGTCGGATGGTGCGGCGCTTCAGCGGTCATTGGCCCACTGGTTCGACAGTCGAGGGATTCGCCCGCGGGTGGTCGGCGAGTTCCAGGACAGCGCCCTGATGGAGTCGTTCGGGGAGGCCGGTGCTGGTGTGTTCCCCGCGCCCGACGCCGTCGAGTCCGAGGTGCGCGCCGCGTTCGGCGTGGAGCGGGTGGGCAGCGTCGAGGGGGTGCGGGAGCGCTACTGGGCGCTGACGGTCGAGCGGAAGCTGCGCCACCCCGCGGTCCTCGCCATCACCGAGACGGCCCGGACCGAGCTGTTCGGCAGGCCGGCATCGCGGGCCAGCAGCTGACCCGGGCGGTGGCCCATGGCTCGGTTGCCGCGGCCGCCGCGGTCCGATCTGCGCTCAGCGTCTGGAGCGGGCGCCAATGGCGTCGCTGAGCATCAGCCCGAAGACGATCGCCGCAGCGGTGAGGAACATCTGCAGCGCAGTCTCCATGCTCGTCGCCACGTCGCGATCGACCAGCTCCAGCAGGCTTCGGTAGCCCACGCTTCCAGGCACGAGCACCAGCACCCCGGGGATGGTGACCAGCCACACCGGCCGGCTTCGGAACCGAGCGTTCAGGTGCGCCACCACGCCGATCGCGACCGCGCCGGCGAAGGCGCCCAGCGCGGGGCCGAAGCTCCGCGAGACTGCGCCGCTCACGGCGGCCGAGAGGAGGGCCGCGCCGACCACCGAGGGTGCCTCGCGCCGCGGCGCCCGCAGCACCACCACCGCCGCCATCCCGAGCGCGGCGGCGCCGAGGAGGAAGAGCCACGTCGGGAGCGCGTCCACCGGAGGAACGCGGGCCGGCCCGAACAGCCGGCCACCGAGCGCCCCGCCGAGCACCGCCCCGATGACCAGGGCGAAGAAGCTCACCGACGAGGCACCCAGACCCGAGATGCCGGACAGGAGATTCCGGGTCTGCAGCTCGCGCACCGCCTGGGTGAGGGTAAAGCCCGGGAGCAGCACCACCACCGCCCCGAGCGTCGCGACGCGTGGGTCGAGGGGCCAGAGACGGGCGGAGGCCGTCTGGCAGATGAGGCCAGCGAGGAAGGCGGAGACCAGCTCGGCGGTGAGGTCCAGCTCGCGCACCCGGCCGCGCACCAGCGTGACCGCGCCCACCGCCAACCCGGCCACCGCGGCGGTGACCGCCTCGGGCGCATCCTCACCGAAGAGGAGGACCGCGCCGGCCGCGGCCAGGCAGTAGGAGAACAGCACCATCGGGGCGCGGTAGGGGAGCGGCGACCGCGAGATGGCGTCGATGCGCACGCTCGCCTCGCGCGGGCCGATGCGACCCGTCTTCACCTCACGGGCCACGGCGTCGAGGCGGACGATCCGGTCCAGGTCCACCGGCCTCGGCTCGGTCCGCAGCAGGACGATCCGCTGCTGTCCGGGGATGCCGATGGCGAGCTGGAGCTGGGTGGGGAGGCTCGACACCTGGACATCCGCCATCCCCAGCTGCGCGGCGAGCTCGCCCACCAGCCGCTCGGTGTCCTCTGCCCCGTAGCCGCAGGCCTGCGCGCCCCGGGCCGCAGAGAGGAGGAGGGCGAGGGCCGAGTCGGCGTCCTCGGCGACCGGCGAGGGGGCCCGCACCTAGCCGCCGCGGGTGTGCATCTCGAGCCGCGGATCCTCGCGCAGCTCGGGAGGCGTCGCCAGGGCCCCGCGCTGCTCGAGCTCGAGCCGCTGCTCGGCGCCACGGTCGGTCCTGGCCCGCCAGCCCACGCGGAGCAGCGAGGCGATGTCGGCGTCGCTCGACCCGCTGCGGAGCGCCCCGCGCAGGTTCGCCCCCGAGCGGCCGTAGAGGCAGGTGTACCAGGTGCCATCGGCCGTCAGCCGGCTCCGGTCACAAGACCGACAGAACGGGGTGGTGGTGGAGGCGATGATGCCGAACGTGGTGCCGTCCGGGACCCGGAAGCGCTCGGCCGGGTCCGAGCCCTGCGGGCCGACCGGCTCGATGGGCCCGTGCGCGCCAGCCACCCGCGCCAGGATCTCGGCCCGTGACACCACCTGCTCGCGCGTCCACCGGGTGGCGCCGCCCACGTCCATGTACTCGATGAAGCGGATCTCGGCTCCGATGCCGCGCGCGAAGCCGAGGAGCTCCAGCACCTCGTCCTCGTTCGTCCCCCGGACGATGACCGTGTCCAGCTTGAGCGGGAACCCGGCCGCGCGCGCCGCCTCGATGCCGGCGAGAACTCTCGCGTGGTGGTCCGACCGGGTCAGCGCGAGGAAGCGTTCGGGGCGGAGCGTGTCGAGGCTCACCGTGAGCCGCTGCAGCCCCGCGTCGCGGAGCTCGTGGGCGCGCTCTGCGAGCAGCACGGCATTGGTGGTCATCGCCAGGTCCTTGATGGCCGACCGGGCGGCCAACGCGCGCACCAGCGTCGCGATCTCGGAGCGCAGGAGCGGCTCGCCGCCCGTGAGCCGGACCTTGTCCACCCCGAGGCTGCAGAAGATCCCGGTGACCCGGTCCAGCTCCTCGAAGCTCAGCAGCTCCTTCTTCGGCAGCCACACGTACTCCGGCTCTGGCATGCAGTAGGCGCACCGGAGATTGCACCGGTCCGTGACGCTCAGCCGGAGGCTCCTGAGCGGTCGGCCCAGTGCGTCGCGGAGAGGATCGGTCGTGGTTGGCGGGCCAGCAGCGGGCACGGGGTCGCACAGGCATAAGCCAGGAGCGCTGGTCGCGCCAGGGGACCTCCTCTCCCGCCTCAGTAGGCGATCAGCGACGAGGACATCTGGACGGAGTTCTCGCCCTCCTCGGCCAGGGCAAGGTCCCGGCGCAGCGCGGTGCCCGACGTGGCGCACGGCCGGGTGAAGGCGAGCGCGCGGTACTCGCCAGGCGCGTCGATCCCGAGCGCCAGCGTGCCGCCACGATCCGTCCGGGTGCAGCCGGCCGCGCCGGGACAGCGCTGCACCTCGACCTCATCCCGGTAGACCCGGAGCTCGGCGCCCTCGAACCGGATGTTCCAGACCGTCTGCAGCGGGACGCTCCCGTCCCGCCGCCGGGCGCCCTCGATCTCGGTGCCGACGAGGGCTCGGAACGGCTCCGGCCGGGAGAAGCGCTGGAAGAAGACCACGCCCGCCGCGGCCACGAGCGCGGCCGCTCCGAGCCGGCGCACGCGGCGGCGGCGCCGGTCAATCCGGTGCCAGACCCCCCGCTCCCATCCCCGGGCGGGCGTGTCGCTCCGCGGGTCGGGCGGCTGTGTCCAGGTGGCGAGCACTGCTCCAGAGGCGACGCGTCCCCCGGTACGCCCACCCTCCGGTCACGGTGTGGTGTTCGCGACGGGACCGTCGTCTGACAGGCTGGCCCGGTCCGCGCTGGCTCCAATCGGCGACGGCCCGGAGGGTGCGCGCAGTCCCGCGACTCTGCGATGCATCCGGGGGGCGACCGGCCGCCATGAGATCTCGGCGGCCGGTCGCGCCATTTTTTCGCTGCAGCCGCGCGCCCGCGGGGCCATTGTGGTCCCCATGGATCAGCGACCGCTCGGGAAGTCGGGGTTGAAGGTGTCTCGGATGGGGCTCGGGTGCATGGGCATGTCCGAGTTCTACGGTCCAGCAGACGAGGCCGAATCCCGCGCCACGCTGGAGATGGCGGTAGACCGGGGAATCACGTTTCTCGACACCGCGGACATGTACGGAGCCGGCAAGAACGAGGAGCTGCTCTCGGACCTCCTCCGCCGCCGCCGCGGGCAAATCGTCCTCGCCACGAAGTTCGGCATCGTCCGCGATCCCGCCGCCCCCACGGACGCGACGCGGCGGAAGATCGTCGGGAAGGCCGACTACGTGCGGAGCGCCTGCGAGGCCAGCCTGCGCCGCCTGAAGGTCGACGTGATCGACCTCTACTACCAGCACCGGGTCGACCCCTCGACGCCCATCGAGGAGACGGTGGGCGCGATGGCGCAGCTGGTGAAGGAGGGCAAGGTGCGGGCGCTGGGCCTGTCCGAGGCCCCGGTCGACGTCATCCGCCGCGCTGCCGCCGTGCACCCCATCGCGGCGCTCCAGAGCGAGTACTCGCTGTGGACCCGCGATCCCGAGGAGGGGCCGCTGCAGACCTGCCGGGCCCTCGGCATCACGCTGGTGCCCTACAGCCCGCTGGGGCGTGGCTTCCTCACCGGCCAGATCCGCAGCCCGGCCGACTTCGCCGAGGACGACTTCCGCCGGAACAACCCCCGGTTCCAGGGGGAGAACTTCGAGAAGAACCTCACGCTGGTGGAGAAGGTGGGGGCGCTCGCGAAGGAGAAGGGTTGCACGCCCGGACAGCTCGCGCTGGCCTGGGTCATGGCCCAGGGCGATGACGTGGTGCCCATCCCTGGCACCAAGCGGCGGAAGTACCTGGAGGAAAACCTCGGTGCGCTCGACGTCGAGCTCAGCCGCCAGGAGCTCGCCAGCATCGAGGCGGTCTTCCCCAGGGGCGCGACCGCGGGGGCGCGGTACGCGGCGGGGACGGTGGGGACGCAGTCCCGGCCTGGCTAGAACCTCTGCTCACTGTGTCTTGACCCCGGAGCCCCGGCTGGCATCGAGTGCGCGTCTCGGACGCTGGAGGACGCGATGCTCGCCGATGCTCCCCTGACCACGATTCTCCCGGTGGTGGACCTCCCCCGCGCGCGGGCGTTCTACGAGCAGAAGCTCGGGCTCGTGCGCGGGCGCGCCAAGCCCGATGGGAAGTACGAGTACCCCGTGGGGAACGGCGCGCTCGCACTCTTCCAGCGGGGCGCACCGACCAGGGCGGACCACACCGCGGTGAGCTTCGCGGTGCGCGACATCATGGCGGCCATCCGGGAGCTCGAGTCACGCGGGGTGGTGTTCCACGACTACGACCTGCCAGGGCTGAAGACGGTGCAGCACGTCTGCGTGCTCGGGTCGGAGAAGGCCGCGTGGTTCAGCGATCCGGACGGGAACATCCTCTGCGTCCACGAGGACATCCCCTAGTGTCCGATTCGTGGGTGCTGACCGATCCGCCGCCGCCCGGCATCCGCGAGGCTTACGGACCGGCGCCGTCACAGCACGTCTGGATCCGCAGGCCGCGCGGGACCGAGCGGCTGCGCACACTGGTGATGTTCCACGGCGGCTACTGGCGGGCGAAGTACGACGCCGGGCACGTCGGGCACCTCTGCGCAGATCTCGCTCGGCGCGGCTGGGCGACGGTCGCGCTCGAGTACCGCCGCATCGGTGAGGAGGGGGGTGGCTGGCCCGGGACCTTGAACGATGTCGCCGCCGCCCTGGACGCGCTCCAGGGGATGTCCGTGAAGCATGGATTGGATCTCGGGCGTTCGGTGTGGATGGGGCACTCGGCCGGTGGACAGCTGGCGCTCTGGGCCGTGACCCGGCCTGCGGTGGCCGGTGCGCTGAAGCGCCCCTCGTGGCGGCCCCGGCGGGTGGTGGGGCTGGCGCCGGTGTCGGACCTGGTCGAGGCGGACACGCTCGAGCTCAGCAAGCACGTCACGCTCGAGCTGCTCGGGGGCACCGCGAAGCAGCAACCCGCGCGCTACGCCGACGCGTCCCCGGCGGCTCACCTCCCTCTGCGCGTGCCCGCGGTGGTGATCCACGGCACCAAGGACAACGTGGTCCCGCTGGCGATGAACCGGAGCTTCGTGGAGCGGGCGCGAAAGGCCGGCGACGACATGCGCCTGGTGATGCCCGAGGACGTGGACCACTTCGACGTCATCGATCCGAAGTCGACCGTGTGGCCGCAGGTCCTCGAGGCCGTCGGGGCGCCGTGAGCCCATGCGTCTCAGCGACATCCCGTTCGGCGTGACGGACTGGGCCACGGTGGAGCGCACCGAGCGCCCTGGAGAGGCCGGCGTGCCGGAGGCGGCGTCCCCATGCGAGCTCAGAGCCCGCGAACGACGCCGCCGTCCACCGCGATCGCCTGCCCCGTCACGTATCCGGCCTGCTCCGAGGCGAGGAAGGCGGCCATCGCGCCCAGCTCCTCGGGACGCGCGAGCCGCCGCGCCGGGATGTGCTCGGCCAGCGTGTCCTCCGGGATTCCGAGCTCGGCGATCCGCTCCGTTGCGGTGTAGCCGGGCAGCAGCGCGTTCACGGTCACCCCGTCCTCGGCGACCTCGGGCGCCATCGACTTCACCAGGCCGAGCAGCCCTGCGCGCAACCCGCTCGACACGGTGAGTCCGGGAATGGGCTCCTTCGCTGCCGTCGAGGTGATGAGGAGGATCCGGCCCCAGCGCCGCTCCCGCATCCCGGGGAGCGCCGTCCTGATCGCGTCCACCGCGCTCAGCCAGAGCGACTGGAATCCCTCGTGCCACATCGCCTCGGTGATGTCGGGGAACCGGCCCTTCGGCGGCCCGCCGGTGTTGGTCACCAGGATGTCGAGCCCCCCGCCGAGCCGCTGGGCCGCGGTCTCCACCAGGGTGGTCCCGGCTCCGGGCACGGCGAGGTCGACCGCGAGGCCCACGTGCGCCCCGAGCTCGCGCGCCGCCGCCTCCACCCGCGCCTTGTTCCGGGCGCAGATCGCCACCCGGGCCCCCTCTGCCACCAGCGCCGCGGCGACGGCCCGGCCGAGCCCAGCCGACGCTCCGAGGACCAGGGCTCGCCGGTCACGCAGCCCGAGGTCCATCAGAGCCTCTCCCGCAGGAATGGCGTGAGCCGCGCAGCGACCAGCGCCCGGGCCCGCCCGAGGTCGACCTCCGCCGCCGAGCCCAGCCCCTCGGCCAGCTCGGAGACGATGCCCGAGGCGATCCGTCCGGCGTCGTACGCGACCCGGTAGGGCGCACGGCTGAAGGTCACCAGCGCGTACCGCGACACGAAGTCCGCCGGGAGCTCCGCGAGGAGTCGCTTCTCGATCGCCTTCTCCAGGAGGAACCTCGGATCCGCGGTGCTCGCCCGCATCTCCACGAAGTTCTCCACGGCCATGTCCGCGATGGCGTCGGCGTTGGGTCTGCGCAGCTCCTCGAACCGGGCGAAGAGCTCATCGCGCGGCGCGCCCTCGGCGTCGAGCCCATCCAGCACCACGCAGTCCTCGAATCCGCAGTTCATGCCCTGGCCAAAGAACGGCACGATCGCGTGGGCCGCGTCGCCAAGCAGCAGCGCTCGGTCGCCAGAGTGCCAGGCCGAACACTTCACGGTGACCATCGAGCCCGTGGGGTTGCCACCGTACTGCGCCTCGAGGTCGGGGAGCATCGGCTCCACGTCGCCGAAGTGCTCGCGGAAGAAGGTCCGCACCGCCCCCGGGGCCTCGAGCGTGGCGAAGCTGGGCGTTCCGTCGAAGGCGAGGAACAGGGTGCAGGTGAAGCTCCCGTCCTCGTTGGGCAGCGCGATGAGCATGAAGTCGCCGCGCGGCCAGATGTGCAGCGCGTTCCGCTCGAGCCGCCAGCCGCCGTCCGGCCCCGCGGGCAGCGCCAGCTCCTTGTATCCGTGCGCCAGCGTCATCTCGTGCGAGGTCCCGCCACGTGCGTCCACCACCGAGCGCCGCACTGCGGACCCGGCGCCATCGGTCCCGTAGACCACGGCGTGCTCGAGCCGCTCCGTTCGTCCGTCGTCCCCCTCGACGGTCAGCTCGCGTCGGGCGAGATCGAGCCCCACCACGCGCCGTCGGAAGGAGAGCCGGACCCGGCCGGTGCGCTCCGCGGCGTCGAGCAGCATCCGGTTGAGGAGGCCGCGCGAGATGGAGTGGATGCACTGGCTGTCGTCCTTCCCGTACGCCTGGAACGCCAGCGACCCGTCGCGGGCGTGGATCATCCGCCCGAGCATCGGAATGGCATGCGCCAGCGCCTCCTGCTCGAGGCCCACCTGCTCGAGCGCGTACAGCCCGCGCACGCTGATCGCCAGGTTGATGCTGCGGCCCGCAGAGATCTGCTCCCGGCGCATGTCCGGTCGCCGCTCGAACACCTCGACGGCCTTGCCCCGCCGGGCCAGGAAGACCGCGAGCAGCGAGCCCACCAGGCCCGCCCCGGCCAGCACCGGACGTTCACTTCCCTGTGACATGGTCCTGGAGCACCTCGGCGAAGCGCACCACATCGGCGAAGCGCGTGTAGAACGGCGCCGGTGCGGCGCGGATGATGTCCGGAGCACGGAAATCGCAGCTGACTCCCGCGGCCGCGAGCCGTTGCACCAGCCTGCGCGCGTCCCGGGGGATCCGCAGGGACAGCTGGGCGCCCCGCTGCGCCGGATCGGCCGGGGTGATGACCTCGACCCCCGGCATGCCCCGGACCAGCTGATCCATCAGCCCGGTCAACCGCTCCGACTTTCTCCGGAGCGCCGTCATGCCCACCGCGTCGAAGAGATCCATCGAGGCCCGGAGCGCCGCCATCTGGAGGATGGGCGGGTTCGAGAGCTGCCATCCCTCCGCGCCCGGCATCCCCTCGAAGCGAGGCCCCATCTCGAATCGGCTGGCCTCGTCGTGGCCCCACCAGCCCTCGAAGCGGGGAAGGCCCCGTGCCTCCCGGTGCCGCGCATGCACGAAGACGCCGCCGAGCGCGCCCGGTCCGCCGTTGAGGTACTTGTACGAGCACCACACCGCGAAGTCGGGGCCATCGTCATGCAGATGGAAGACGAGGTTCCCGGCTCCGTGGGCCAGATCGAAGCCGACCATCGACCCCACCGCGTGTCCTGCTCGGCTGATGGCGCCGACGTCGAACGCCTGCCCGGTGAGGTAGTTCACGTTGCCGAACAGCACCAGGGCCAGACGCTCGCCCTCCCGCGCGATGGCGTCGAGCACGTCCTCGGGCCGCAGCACGTCCTCTCCACGCCGGGGCACGAGCGGGACCAGCGCGTCGGCCGGATCGAGCCCGTGGAACCGCACCTGGCTCGCGAGCGCATACCGGTCCGAAGGAAACGCGCTCGCCTCGTACAGGATCCGGGTGCGCCCCGCGGTGGGCCGGTAGAACGAGACCATCAGGAGGTGCAGGTTGACGGTCAGCGTGTTCATCACCACGACCTCGTCCGGCTGAGCGCCGACGAGCCGCGCAGTGGGGGCGGCGAGGAAGCGGTGGTACTGGAGCCAGGGCGACGTGCCCTGGACGTGCCCCTCGACGCCGCGACCGGCCCAGTCGTCGAGCACCTCCTCGACCCGCGCCCGCGCCGTTCGCGGCTGGAGCCCGAGCGAGTTCCCGGTCAGGTACACCACCGGCTCGCCACCCGGTCTGCGCGGGAACAGGAACGCGTCGCGCATCGCGCCGAGCGCATCGCGCGAATCCTGGTCCTCGGCGATGGCCCGTCCTTCCTCCGCGCTCAGCATGAGCGCCCCAGCCAGCGGAGCGCGTTGTCACCGAGCAGCCGTGACCGTGCCAGCGCCAGCTCGGGGAGGGAGCGGATCAGCGCACCGGGCTCGGGTTCGCCGAGCGGGAAGGGGTAGTCGCTCCCGAGCATCACCCGGTCCTCTCCGAAGAGCTTCACGATGACCCGGAGCATGTCCGGATCGTGCACCAGGCTGTCCACCCAGAAACGACCCAGGTACGCGCGCGGGGGCACCGGGTTGTCCACCGCCACGAGGTCCGGCCTGCAGTCGAATCCGTGCTGAATGCGCCCGAGCGTCCCCGGGAAGGCGCCGCCACCATGGGCGAAGGCCACGCGCAGGGCAGGGAGCCGCTCCAGCACGCCGCCGAAGATGAGCGAGCAGATGGCGAGCGAGACCTCCGCCGGCATCCCGACGAGCCAGGGGAGCCAGTACTTCCGCATCCGCGCCTCGCCCATCATGTCCCAGGGGTGGACGAAGACCGCTGTCCCCAGCTCGGCCGCGGCCGCGAACACCTCGAAGAGCGCCGGGTCGCTCAGGTTCGACTCGTTGACGTGGCTGCCGATCTGCACGCCCGACAGCCCGAGGGTCTTCACGCACCGCTCGAGCTCGCGCACCGCGAGCGGGGGCGCCTGCAGGGGCAGCGTGCCCAGGCCCACGAAGCGTCCGGGCGCGCCGGCGACCACGGAGGCCAGGTGGTCGTTGAGGAAGCGCGCCACCTCGGCGCCGTCCTCCGCCTTCGCCCAGTACGAGAACATCACCGGGACGGTCGACAGCACCTGGACGTCCACGCCCGTGCGGTCACAGTCGGCGAGGCGGGCGGCCGGCGCCCAGAGGCTCTCCTCCACCTCGCGGAACGCCTGGCCGTCGTCCTTCACCATGCGCGCGCGGCATGGCCCCGTGTGCTCCAGGCCGATGAAGCCGCCGTACCCGAAGCGCTCCTTCCAGCGAGGCAGCTCCGGCGGCAGAAGATGGGTGTGGACGTCGACGACCGGCATCGGGACTCAGGCGGCCCGGATGGCGCGCGTGCCGCAGCCCCGGCAGGTGGTGCGCGTGTCGTCGCCGTAGAAGTGGTCGAACACCGGGGGAAGCTGCTTCACGATGTCGGTCAGGTGCAGCGATTCGCGGTACAGCTCGCTTCCGCACGTCTCGCAGATCCAGAGGAACGAATCCTTCTCGTGCGGCAGCCGCCGCCGCTCGAGCACCAGGCCCACGGTGTTCGGCGGGCGCTGGGGCGAGTGGGGGACGTTCGGCGGCAGGAGGAAGATCTCCCCCTCCCGGATCGGCACCACCTCGCGCTTGCCGTCGACCAGGACGTGCAGCGCGATGTCGCCCTCGAGCTGGTAGAAGAACTCCTCGCCCTCGTTGACGTGGAAGTCGCGCCGCGCGTTCGGGCCCCCGACCACCGTGACCATGAACTCACGGTCGGCCCAGATCTGCTGGTTTCCGACCGGTGGCTTCAGGAGGTGCCGGTGCTCGTCGATCCACTTCTTGAAGTTGAGCGCTTGGAGCGTGGACATGGTCACTCCGGCATCGTGGCGATGCATTTCAGCTCGATGGCGATGGGCGTGGGAAGCCGGGTCACCTCCACCGTGGTCCGGCATGGCTGGGCTTCCTTGAAGTGCTCCGCCCAGAGCCGGTTGTAGACCGCAAAGTCGTTCTCCATGTCGGTCAGGAAGACCGTCACGTCGACCAGGCGGTTCCAGGTGGTGCCCGCGTCCTCCAGGATGGCGCGCACGTTGTCGAACACGCTCTTGCACTGGATCGCGATGTCATGGTCCACGACGTTGCCCTGCGCGTCCAGCGTCACCCCGGGGATGTCGTGGCTCCCGCGGACCCGCGGGCCGATGCCCGAGAGGAAGAGGAGGTTCCCCACCCGCCGGGCGTGCGGGAAGGCGCCCACCGGGGGCGCGGCGCGATGCGAGGTCACGCGGTCCGACATGGGCGGTCAGCCTCCTGCGAGGTGGATGCAGACGTTCTGGGGCTCGGTGAAGAACCGCAGGGCCTCCTGGCCCCCCTCGCGGCCCACGCCCGAGTCCTTCATTCCGCCGAAGGGGGTGCGCAGGTCGCGGAGCATCCAGGTGTTCACCCAGACGATGCCGCTCTCCAGCGCGGCGCTGAAGCGGTGGGCCCGGACCAGATCGCGCGTCCACACCGACGCCGCGAGCCCGTACCGGACCGAGTTGCACGCTCGGAGCACCTCCTCCTCCGAGTCGAAGGGCATCAGCGCAGCGACCGGGCCGAAGATCTCCTCCTGGTTGGTCCGGCACTCCTGGCCGAGGCCCTCGATCAGCGTGGGCTCGATGAACCAGCCCTCCCGGCACCGCCCGCCCACCTCGGCGCGCTTGCCGCCGGTGAGGATCCGCCCGCCCTCCTCGCGAGCGAGCGTGATGTAGCCGAGCACCTTGTCCAGGTGCGCACGACTGACGACCGCGCCCTGCTCCGTCCCGGGCAGGAGCGGATCGCCCATGCGCAGGGCGCGGGTCTGCTCCACCAGTGCGTCGCGCACCCGGGCGTACGCGCTCCGCTCGACGAAGATGCGCGGACAGCACAGGCAGATCTGCCCCTGGTTGGAGAAGGACGAGCGGACGGTGGTGGCGATGGCCGCGTCCAGGTCGGCGTCGGCGAAGATGACCACGGGGTTCTTCCCGCCCATCTCCAACGAGAGCTTCTTGAAGAGCGGTCCGGCGGTCCCGGCGATCTCCGCGCCGGTGCGGGTGCTCCCTGTGAACGAGATGGCCTTCACCTCCGGGTGGCGGGAGAGCGCATCGCCCACCTTCGGCCCGAGGCCGTGCACGATGTTCAGCACTCCCGGCGGCAGGCCCGCCTCGAGCGCGATGCGGCCGAGCCAGTGCGCGGTCACCGGCGTCACCTCGGAGGGCTTGGCGACCACCGTGTTGCCGACGGCGAGGGCGGGCGCCACCTTCCAGGTCAAAAGGTAGAGCGGGAGGTTCCAGGGCGAGATGGTGCCCACCACACCGAGCGGATGCCGGAGCGTGACGTTCAGCGCATGCCCGTCCATGGGGTGGCACTCGCTCGCGAGCTGGGTGGCGGCGTCGGCGAAGAACTCGAAGTTCAGGATGGCGCGCGGGATGTCCACCTCGGTGGACACCGAGATGGGCTTGCCGCTGTCCACGGACTCGGCGCGCGCCAGCGCGGGCAATGCCTGCCGCAGACCGTCGGCAATCTTCCGGAGGACGCGGCTCCGGACCGGGGCGGGTGTGGCGCTCCAGGCGGGAAGGGCCCGGCGAGCGGCCGCGACCGCCTCCGCCACGTCGGTGGCATCCGAGTCGGGCAACGTGCCCAGCGGCGCCGCGGTTGCGGGTTCCCAGTTGGGGAGCGTCGCCCCGGAGCGCGCCGGGACCTCGCGACCGTCGATGACGTTGAGGACGCCGTCCATGAACCCTCCCGGGTCACCTAGTATGCGCCACCCGGCGCGCGGCCGGGGCCGGACGCTACACGGAGGCAGGTGAGCATGGACATCGAGCGCCTGGCGGGTCACCTGGACGACGCGCGGCGGCAGGGCCGGGAAGTGGAGCGGCTGACGCTCGAGGCCCCCGACCTGGACCTCGTCCAGGCGTACCGGGTGATGGACGCCGGCATCGCGCTCCGCGTCGCTCGGGGCGAGCGGGTCGTCGGGCTGAAGATGGGCCTCACCTCGGAGGCCAAGCGGAAGCAGATGTCGCTCGGGGCCCCCATCTACGGCGTGCTGACCGACGCGATGGGCGTGCGGGGGACCTTCCACCTCGGGGGCACGCTCCATCCGAAGATCGAGCCAGAGATCGCCTTCCGCTTCGGCCGGGGGCTGCCGCGCGGGGCGGACCGGGCGGCCGTGCTCGCCGCCTGCACCGGCGTGGGCCCGGCCCTCGAGATCCTCGACTCGCGCTACCGAGACTTCAAGTACTTCAGCCTGCCGGACGTCGTGGCGGACAACGCGTCCTCCTCGCACGTGGTGCTCCCCGAACCGTGGCACGACGTCGACGGACGCGACCTGTCACGGGTGGAGCTGGTCATGTCCATCGACGGAACGCCGCGGCAGCGAGCGACCGGCGCCGCCATCTCGGGCGACCCGGTGCTCTCGGTCGTGCAGCTCTGCGCGCTCCTCGCGGAGCGAGGGCAGTCGCTTCCGCCCGGTCACGTGGTTCTCGCCGGCGCCGCCACCGTCGCCGAGCCGCTCGTCGCCGGGATGGAGGTCAGGCTGGAGGCCGGCTGGCTGGGGAGTGTCGTCGTGCGGGTCGAGCCTTGACCCGCCGGGCCACCGCGCTGGCAGTGCTCTCGGCGGCGCTGGGAACGGGTCTGCTCGCAGGCGCCTTCGTGCTGATGGTCCGGGCCGAGGCGGCGAGCTGGGCGATGCTGCTCTGGGGCCTGGTCGCCCTCCTCGCGGTCACGGCGTTCCTGGTCCGTTTCCGCCCCCACCGCGTGGGTGAGGCGCTCGCGCTCGCCGGGTCCATCGCGCTCGCGCAGACGGTCGCGCTCCATCTCCTGCTCCCTCTTCTGCTCGGCGGAACGGTGGCGCCGGTCACCACGGTGCTCCGGCACCTGGTGGGCTTCGGCCTGCTCGACGCGCTCACGCTGGGGAGCGCGGCCATTGCGGGGCACTGGTTTCCCCAGCGGCCGTCGCGCCGCTAGCGACCGCTGGGCCTGCGGTTCAGCGCAGCGTCCGCGGCCAGGAACTCCTGCTCGAGCTGCCGGCGGCCCGTCACGTTCGAGAAGTAGACGAACAGCCCGTGCGCCGAGGGCACCGCCGTGACCGAGTACCAGCTTGCGCAGTGCGGCGCGTGCGTTCCTCCACGACGCGGAGGTGTCCATCCGCGAGGGCCTCCTGGAATGCGCGGTCGACCGCCGTGCCGCGCAGCTCGGGGGAGAGGGCCCACAGCTCGCGGTCCAGCTCCATGACCGCCGCGGGCAGTCACTGGCCATCGGGGAGGGTGAAGCCGCCACTCAGTTGTACGTGGCGCTGAAGACCACCGATCCGCCGATCGTCGTCCAGACCGGCTGCGCGGAGGCCTGCTCATGATTGGACGCGAAGAACCCTTCGACCGCGAGGCCGATTCCCCAGTGGTCCCCGACCCACCACTCCTTGCCGAGGCTGAACCTCGCCCCGAATCCGGCCTGCGTCTCGCGCACCGTCTCGTCGTTTCGGTCGCTGACCGTCACCAGGGTCACCGCGGGGACGAAGGCGATGAAGACGTTCGCAGGCATGAAGTAGTGGGTGATGTTGAGCCCGAGCGCGCTCACGCCGAAGGTCCAGTCTTTCCCGAGCTTGCTCGCGGGCGCCGCGTAGACCCACGTATCCGCTGCGAGGATCCAGTCCTCCGCGACGGCGCCCCCGGCAGCGACCGAGAGCGTTGCTGCCCCGGAGGAGAACGATGCCGCGCCCGACGGAGAGGGCGTCGTGCTGAGGTACCCGCCTCCGAGCGTCATCCGGAAGAACCCCCCGAGGTGACGGTGCAGCGTCCAGTCGGCCTGCCCGGGCCTGGCGCCGGGCGGTGGCTGCACCTCGCCCGTGGGCGCCTCCAGCACCGGCGGAGCGGCGGTCTCCTGCGCCCGTGCCTGCAGTGCCAGGATGCACAGCACGACGAGTGGTGCACGCATGCGAGCCCTCCTCGCGAGGTGCTCCGGCCCGGCCTCGTGTTTACCGCATGCGGCCGGGACGTGTCAGCGCCCGGTCCGACCGGGGGTCTTCAGAACGCGCGCTGGTACTGCACCGGGACGCGCCGGGCCTCCGGGTGCCCGAGCTCGGCCGCTGCGTGCAGGGGCCAGTACGGGTCCCGCAGCATGGCACGCGCGAGCATCACCAGATCTGCGTCCCCGTCTCGCACGATGGCATCCGCCTGAGCGGCGGCGGTGATCAGCCCCACGGCGGCCGTGGGAACGCCAGCCTGCGCCCGCACGCCGCGGGCGAAGGGCACCTGGTACCCGGGGACGGCGTCGATCTTCGCGTACGGCACGAGCCCCCCCGAGCTGCAGTCCACCAGGTCCACGCCCTCAGCTGCGAGCCGGCGGGCGAGCTCCACGGTCTCCTCCACCGTCCACCCGCCCTCCACCCAGTCGGTGCTCGACAGCCGCGCGAGGAGCGGAAGCGAATCCGGCCACTCGGCCCGCACGGTCCGAGTGATCTCCAGCGCGAGCCGGATCCGCTGCTCGAACCCGCCGCCGTATCCGTCGTCCCGCCGGTTCGACAGCGGCGAGAGGAACTCGTGCACCAGGTAGCCATGGGCGAAGTGAAGCTCGATGACTTGGAAGCCCGCCGCCACGGAGCGGCGGGTCGCCGCCCCGAAGGCCCGCACGACCTCGTCGATGTCCTCGAGCGACATGGCGCGCGGCTGGACGTACCGCTCCGAGAACGCGACCGCGCTCGGGGCGAGTGGCTCCCAGCCGCCCTGCGCGGCGGCGAGGCCGTTGTTCCCGGCCCAGGGCGCCGAGACGCTTGCCTTGCGCCCGGCGTGGGCCAGCTGGACGCCGGGGACGGCGCCCTGACGCTCCACGAAGCCGGCGATGCGCGCGAGGGCCTCGACGTGCGCGTCCTTCCACAGCCCCAGGTCCTGAGGGGTGATGCGGCCGCGCGCCTCCACCGCGGTGGCCTCGGTCAGCACCAGGCCGGCGCCGCCGACGGCCCGGGAGCCGAGGTGCACCAGGTGCCAGTCGTTCGCGAAGCCGTCGTCGGAGCTGTACTCGCACATCGGCGAGACCCCCACCCGGTTGGGCAGGGTGACCGAGCGCAGGGGCAGCGGGTCGAAGAGGTGCGGCACGCTCAGGCCACCCGGTCCGGAGCGGGTCTGCCAGAGAGCACGGCGTCCACGTTGTCCAGCGCCCGGAACCCCATCGCCTCGCGGGTCTCAATGGTGGCGCTCCCCATGTGAGGCAGGAGGAAGGTGTTGGGCAGGCTGCGGTAGCCGGGGTGG
>Ga0208851_1000042_pt1 | contig 52073 bp, 50 predicted proteins | sample NGESurshal092012_FD_184481 | JGI IMG/M metagenome (GOLD analysis project Ga0208851, IMG submission 184481) | Arctic peat soil microbial communities from Barrow, Alaska - NGEE Surface sample 415-2 shallow-092012 (SPAdes) | ecosystem: Environmental > Terrestrial > Soil > Wetlands > Peat ... | reverse complement strand
GGACAGCACGTGACGAGGAGCAGGCATGGGCGCGATGCGCAAGATGGCGGTCTACCTCGGCCTGGTCGAGGACGAGGGCCTCGAGTACGCCGAGCACGACGACGACTACGTCGACCCGCGCCCGCGCCACGAGGAGCCCCGCTCGTACTCCTCCGTGCGCGAGGTGCAGCCCGTCCGGGCCGCATCGGCCCGCACGGTCGATCCGGTGCCCGCCACCCGCGGCGCGCTGGCGACCGACCCGCTCGCGGTGCCGCACGCCGCGAGCGCCGACTCGTCCGCCGTGAGCGACCTGTACCGCATCACCACGCTGCACCCGCGCACCTACAACGACGCCCGTCGCATCGGCGAGGAGTTCCGCGAGGGTGTGCCGGTCATCATGAACCTCACCGACATGGACGACGTCGACGCCAAGCGCCTGGTGGACTTCGCCGCTGGTCTGGTGTTCGGCTGCCGGGGCACCATCGAGCGGGTCACCAACAAGGTGTTCCTGCTCTCCCCGGTCAACGTGGACGTCGCGGCCGAGGCGCGTCGCCTCGCCCAGGACGGCTTCTTCAACCAGAGCTGAGCTCGCGCTCGGCACCGACAGGACAGGACCGCGGTGACCATCGGCACGTCCGTCGTAGGCCTCTCGCTCGCCTGGGTCCTGCAGATCTACCTCGTCGTGCTCATCGCACGCATCGTGGTCGACTATGTCTTCATGTTCGCGCGCGACTGGCGGCCCGGCGGGATCGTGCTGGTCCTCGTGGAGGCGATCTACACGGTCACGGACCCGCCGATCAAGCTGCTCTCCCGCATCATCCCGTCGATCCGTGTTGGTCAGTTCGACTTCCAGATCACGGTCGTGTTCCTCCTGCTGTTCATCCTCATCCGGATCCTGATCTCGCTGGCGTTGCTGATATGAGCCGTCCGCACCCCCACCCTCTAGACTCGACCCTGGCCGACCTTCCCTACACCGAGGTGACCTGATGGCATTGACTCCCGAGGACGTGCGCAACAAGCAGTTCTCGACTGCCAAGCGCAAGGGCTACGAGATGGACGAGGTGGACTCGTTCCTCGACCAGGTCGAGCTCGAGCTCGGCGCGCTGGCGCGCGAGAACGCCGAGCTCAAGGGTCGCGTCGCCGCGGCCGAGCAGTCGGCCGCCGCGGCGACCGCTGCGACTGCTGCAGCGCCACCGCCCCCGCCCCCGCCGGTCGCGCCACCGGCCCCGCCCGTCCCGGACCACAACGAGCAGGCCGTCGCCATGCTCGCGCTGGCCCAGAAGACGGCCGAGGAGCACAAGGCGCGCGCCAGGGCCGAGGCGGACATCATGCTGGCCGACGCGCGCGCCAAGGTCGACGAGCTCGAGAGCGCCGCCGTGACCGAGCGCGCCGCCCTCGAGCGCCGGGTCGAGGAGCTGCGTGCCTTCGAGCGCGAGTACCGGACGCGGCTGCGCCAGCACCACGAGGCCGCGCTCCGGGAGCTCGACTCCCGGGGGACCGACGCCGCCCCAGCCGCGGCAGCACCTGCCACGACCGCACCCGTGACGTCGGCACCCGTCGTGGCGTCCCCGCCCGCGCCGGCGGCCGCGCCGCCCGCCGTGGCCGCGCAGCTCCAGCAGGCACCGCCGCCGCAGGCCCCTGCGCAGCAGGCCCCGCAGCTGTCGCCTCCGCCGCCGACCGCCGCGCCGCCGCAGCCGGTCGCACCCCAGCCGCCACAACAGCAGGCCCCGCCTGCAGCGCCGCAGCAGCCGGCCCAGCCGCAGCAGGCTCCGCCTGCACCGCCGCAGCAGGCTCCGCCTGCACCGCCGCAGCAGCCGGCCCAGCAACAGCCGCAGTCACCGTTCGCGGTCCCGAACGACGGCGCCCCGCCGCAGCAGGCGTAGCGCTCCCGCACGATCTACGACGATGGGTCCGGCCATGACGGCCGGGGCCCATCGTCGTGCGGGTCGTGCGGGTCGTGCGGGTCGTGCGCGTCGTGAGCCAGGGGGCTGTGCCGAGATCGCCAGCGGCTGCGCGCTCTCCGGCGCGCGCTGACGCTGCCGGGCGCGCGGCCCGCCCTGAGGCCGAGGTCGGGCGCCGCCGTAGCATTGCCACGGGTCACGAACGGTCCGTGCTGCTCAGGCGAGCGTGATCCACCAGCGCAGACCGAGGTCGGCGTCCTCGCCGCTGACGGTCGCGGACGCGGGCGACGCGCCCTCGGTGAACGACGTCGCCAGCACCTCGTCGGCGACCGAGGGACCGTGCTCGCGCAGGGCGTCCGCGAGCTCGGCGTCCTCGCTCGACCAGGCGAAGGAGATCCGGTCGCTGACCGCGAACCCGGCGGACTTGCGCGCCTCCTGCACCAGCCGCACGGTCTCGCGCGCGAGGCCGGCCCGGCGCAGCGCGGGGGTGAGCTCGAGGTCGAGGGCCACCGTCTCGCCGCCGTCGCTCGCGACCGCCCACCCGGCACGCGGCGTCTCGGTCACGAGCACGTCCTCCTCGCCGAGCGAGACCTCGGCGCCGTCGACCACGAGCGTGGCCCTGCCGTCGGCGCGCAGGGCGGCCACCAGGGCAGCGGCGTCGGCGTCGGCGACGGCCTGCGCCACCGGCGGCGTGCCCTTGCCGAAGCGCTTGCCGAGGGTGCGGAAGTTGGCCTTCACGCTTACCTCGACGAGGTGGGCCTCGGTGACGTCGACCAGCGCGAGCAGCTCGCCGCAGTTGAGCTCCTCGGACACCTCGGCGCGCAGGTCGGCGGGCAGCCGCTCCCAGCCTGGCGCCGCGACGAGCGCGCGGCCGAGCGGCTGCCGGGTCCGCACGCTCGAGCCGGCCCGCGCCGCGCGGCCGAGCTCCACGAGGCGGCGGACGAGCGCCATCTGGTCGGCGAGCTCGTCGTCGACGAGGCTGCCGTCGACCTCGGGCCAGGCCGCGAGGTGCACGGAGTCGGGCAGCTCGGTGCTGGTCGACGCGAACAGGTCCTGCCACACCCGCTCGGTGATGAACGGGGTGAACGGCGCCATCAGCAGGGTGACGACGGAGAGGCACTCGTGCAGCGTCGCCAGGGCAGCGGGGTCGCCCGCCCAGAAGCGGCGCCGCGAGCGCCGGACGTACCAGTTCGACAGGTCGTCGACGTACGCCGAGAGCAGCCGACCCGCGCGCTGCGTGTCGTAGGCGTCGAGCGCGACGTCGACGTCACGGGCGAGCCGGTGCGCCTCGGACAGCGCCCAGCGGTCGAGCGCCGAGCGCTCGGACACCGGGGGAGCCGGCGTCGTGCTCGGCTCGAACCCGGACTCGAGGGCGTAGAGGGCCTGGAACGAGACGGTGTTCCAGTAGGTCAGCAGCGTCTTGCGCACGACCTCCTGGATCGTCGAGTGGCCCACCCGGCGCGCCTGCCACGGCGAGCCGCCGGCGAGCATGAACCAGCGCACGGCGTCCGCGCCGTGCTGGTCCATGAGCGGGATCGGCTCCAGGACGTTGCCGAGGTGCTTGCTCATCTTGCGGCCCTCCTCGTCGAGGATGTGGCCGAGGCAGAGCACCGTCCGGTAGGACGACCGCTCGAACACGAGCGTGCCGATCGCCATGAGCGTGTAGAACCAGCCGCGGGTCTGGTCGATCGCCTCGCAGATGAAGTCTGCCGGGTAGCGGGTGGCGAAGTCGTCGACGCCGCGATGCGGATACCCGAACTGCGCGAAGGGCATCGCGCCGCTGTCGTACCAGGCGTCGATCACCTCGGGGACACGCGTGGACACCCCGCCGCACTCGGCGCACGGGAAGGTGACGTCGTCGACGTAGGGCCGGTGCGGGTCGAGGCCGGACACGTCCTGCCCTGCTCGGGCACCGAGATCCGCGAGGGACTCGACGCACGACAGGTGGCCCGCCTCGCAGCGCCAGATCGGGAGGGGCGTGCCCCAGTAGCGGCTGCGCGAGAGCGCCCAGTCGATGTTGTTGTTGAGCCAGTCGCCGTAGCGGCCCCACTGGATGGTCTTCGGGTGCCAGTCGGTCGCCTCGTTCTCGGCGAGCAGCGCATCCTTCACGGCGGTGGTGCGGATGTACCAGGACGGCTGCGCGTAGTAGACCAGCGGCGTGTGGCAGCGCCAGCAGTGCGGGTAGGTGTGCTCGTAGGGAACGTGCTTGAAGAGCAGGCCGCGCGCGGCGAGGTCGTCGACGAGGAGGGCGTCGGCCTTCTTGAAGAACACGTCGCCGACCAGCGGCACCCAGGTCTCGAAGTGGCCGTCGAGGCGCAGGGGGTTCACCACCGGGAGGCCGTACTGGCGGCACAGCGCGAGGTCCTCGGCGCCGAAGGCCGGCGCCTCGTGCACGATGCCCGAACCGTCCTCGGTGGTGACGAAGTCGGCCGCGAGCACGGTGTGCAGCGGCGCGTCGGTCTCGGGGAACTCGACCCCGGTGAAGGGCCGTGCGTACGGCGTCCCCACGACCTGGGACCCGCGCACCTGCTCGAGGACGGTCGATCCCTCGCCGAGGACGGCCACGCGCAGCGCGGACGCGACCAGCAGCGTCTCGCCGTCGGCGGTGCGGGCCACGTCGTAGTCGACGTCCGGGTTCACCGCGCACGCCGTGTTGGAGACCAGCGTCCACGGGGTCGTGGTCCACACGAGGAGCGCGAGCCCGGGGTGCCGCTCGACGAGCGCACCACCGGTCACCGGGAACCGCACGTAGACCGAGGGGTCGACCACCGTCTCGTAGCCCTGGGCCAGCTCGTGGTCGGACAGACCGGTGCCGCACCGCGGGCAGTACGGCGTCACGCGGTGGTCCTGCACGAGCAGGCCCTTGTCGAAGATCTGCTTGAGCGACCACCACACGCTCTCGACGTACTGCGGGTCCATCGTCCAGTAGGCGTCGCCCATGTCGACCCAGTAGCCCATCCGCTCGGTGAGGTCGGCGAAGGCGTCGACGTGGCGGAGCACGGACTCGCGGCAGCGCGCGTTGAACTCCGCGACGCCGTAGGCCTCGATGTCCTGCTTGCCGGCGAATCCGAGCTCCTTCTCCACGGCCAGCTCGACCGGGAGGCCGTGGCAGTCCCACCCCGCCTTGCGGGGGACGTGGTAGCCCTTCATCGTGCGGTAGCGCGGGAACACGTCCTTGAAGACCCGGGCCTCGACGTGATGGGTGCCCGGCCTGCCGTTGGCGGTGGGCGGACCCTCGTTGAAGACCCAGAGGGGTCGGCCCTCGGTGGCGGCCAGCGATCGCGCGAAGACGTCCTTCTCCCGCCACAGGTCGAGGACCTCGTGGTCGAGCGCAGCCAGGTCGACCTGCGGGGGCACCGGGCGGTACATCCATCCTCCGTCGTCGTGCGTCTGCCCGGCGGCGGTGCCGACGGACGTGCTCGGGACGGAGGGACGAGACGCGGCCGTGTCCGGCCGGCAGCCCGCGGTACCACCCTCCTTGGGTCGGCTGCGTGCGCCGGCCCCTCTCGCGCGTCGCAGGCGTCGGGTCTACCCCGCGGTCTCCCGCGGCTCTTCCGAGACGCTCAGGGGTGATATTCGACCCGCGCACACCCCCGGGCTCACACCGTCCCCGGGTCGCTCATGGCTGCGTGCGGGACTACTCGTCCCCGTCGTTGCCGTGCCTGGACGAGGTCAGCCTAACGGTCGGTCCCGGTGGCAGGCTTGCGCATATGTCCGCGCCCGCACGCCTCACCGTCCGGGTCCGGCCCGGGGCGTCCCGGACCCGGGTCGGCGGTCGCTACGGCGAGGGCCCGGACGCGACCCTCGTGGTGGCGGTCTCGGCCCGCGCCGTGGACGGGGCGGCCACGGATGCCGTGCTCGTGGCGGTGGCGCAGGCCCTAGGTGTCCGTCCCTGGCAGGTCACCCTCGTGCGAGGTAGGACAAGTCGTGACAAAGTGCTCGAGATCGCGGACCCGCCGGGCGACCTCGCGACGCGCCTCGAGGTCCTGCGCGACGCCGCCGTCGGGTGAACGCCGCGAGGCCGGGCGGCGCGCCTTGTTGATCATGGCGCGGGGCACCCCTATCCTCGCGTGACTCGTGCCGCCGACCGGTGCCCGACGCGTCCTGGACGCCAACGGTCGTCCCGCGGCACGGCCGGCGAGAAGGAGGCCGTGATGGCCGCGACGGCGAAGAAGGCCGCGCCCGCGAAGAAGGCCGCCCCGGCGAAGGCCGCACCCGCGAAGAAGGTCGTGCCGGCCAAGGCCGCGCCCCCGAAGAAGGCTGCGCCCGCGAAGAAGGCCGCACCGGCGACGAAGGCTGCGCCGGTCAAGGCTGCACCGGCGAAGAAGGTCGCACCCGCGAAGAAGGCCGCACCGGCGAAGACCGCGTCCGCGAAGAAGGTCGCACCGGCGAAGACCGCGTCCGCGACGAAGGTCGCACCGGCGACGAAGGCTGCACCAGCGAAGGCTGCGCCCGCGACGAAGGCTGCGCCCGCGACGAAGGTCGTACCGGCGACGAAGGCGGCCGCCACCAGGGCCGCGCCCGCCAAGGCCGCGCCCGCCAAGGCCGCACCGGCGACGAAGGCGGCGCCCGCCAAGGCCGCGCCCGCCAAGGCCGCGCCCGCCAAGGCCGCGCCCGCCAAGGCCGCGCCCGCCAAGGCCGCGCCCGCCAAGGCGGCGGCGTCGCCCGCGCTGGCCGTCCGCGAGGACGAGTCGCCCTGGACGGCGGCCGAGCTCAGGGAGGTCCGCGGGGAGCTCGAGCTCGAGATCGGCCGGCTGGTCTACCAGATCAGCGAGGCGGAGGAGGGGATCGCCGACCTCCTGCGCGACTCCGGCGACGGGGCGGGCGACGACCAGGCCGACGCAGGGACGAAGACCTTCGAGCGCGAGCACGAGATGTCGCTGGCGAACAACGCCCGCGAGCTGCTGCTGCAGAACGAGCGAGCGCTGCAGCGCCTCGAGGACGGCACCTACGGGGTCTGCGAGCGCTGCGGCAAGCCGATCGGGAAGCTGCGGCTGCAGGCCTTCCCGCGTGCGACCCTGTGCGTGGCCTGCAAGCAGCTCGAGGAGCGCCGCTGACCCTCGCCCGGCGGCGGGACGCCGCCCGCGATTCGTCGCGGGCACCGGGCGGCACGTACCCTCGCCTCTCGTGAGCGACGACGTCATCGAGGCCGAGCAGGTGGTGGCCGCCAACCGGCACCTCGTGCGGGTGACCTTCGCCGTGGCCACCGCGGTGGTCGTGCTCGACCAGCTCACCAAGTACCTCGTGGTGAAGAACCTCGAGGGCAGGGCGCCGATCCAGGTGATCGGCACGTGGCTGCAGTTCGAGTACCTCCGCAACCCCGGCGCTGCGTTCAGCTTCGGCACCGGATTCACGTTCGTCTTCACCGCCATCGCGGTCACGGTCGTCGTCGTCATCGTGCGTACCTCCCGCAAGCTCGGCAGCCTCGCGTGGGCCATCGCGCTCGGCGGACTGCTCGGGGGCGCCGTGGGCAACCTGCTCGACCGGATCTTCCGCGACCCGGGCTTCCTGCGCGGCCACGTCGTCGACTTCGTCTCCGTGCCGCACTTCGCCATCTTCAACGTCGCTGACTCCGCGATCGTCTGCTCCGCGATCCTCATGGTCATCCTCGCCCTGCGCGGCATCGAGATCGACGGGCGGCGGACCTGACGGTGGGGGAGCACCGGAGCCTGCCGGTTCCCGAGGGACTCGAGGGCGAGCGCGTCGACGCCGCGCTGGCCAGGCTGTTCGGCCTGTCGCGCACGAAGGCGGCGGACCTCGCGGCGCAGGGCCATGTGCTCCTCGACGGCGAGGTCGTCGGCAAGTCGGCGCGGGTGCTCACCGGGTCGTGGCTCGAGGTGACCCTGCCCGACCCGCCGGAGCCGGTCCGAGTCGTGGCGCAGACCGTGGAGGGTCTGCTGATCGTCCACGACGACGACGACGTCGTCGTGGTCGACAAGCCCGTCGGCGTCGCCGCCCACCCGTCGCCCGGCTGGACCGGGCCCACGGTCGTGGGTGGCCTCGCGGGCGCGGGCTACCGGATCTCCACCTCGGGTGCCGACGAGCGCCAGGGCGTCGTCCACCGGCTCGACGTCGGCACCACCGGCCTCATGGTCGTCGCGAAGAGCGAGCGTGCCTACACCTCGCTCAAGCGCCAGTTCAAGGAGCGCACGGTCGACAAGACCTACCACGCGCTGGTGCAGGGCCAGATGGACCCGCCACGCGGGACGATCGACGCACCGATCGACCGGCACCCGCAGCACGAGTACCGCTGGGCGGTCGTCACCGACGGCAAGCCGAGCATCACGCACTACGAGACGCTCGAGGCGTTCCGGCACGCGTCGCTGCTCGAGATCCACCTCGAGACCGGTCGCACCCACCAGATCCGGGTGCACACGTCCGCGACGCGCCACCCGTGCGTCGGCGACCTCACCTACGGTGCGGACCCCGTCCTGGCCAGGCGGCTGGGCCTGCAGCGGCAGTGGCTGCACGCCGTGCGGCTCGCGTTCGACCATCCCGGCAGCGGTGCGCGGGTCGAGTTCTCCTCGCCCTACGCCGCGGACCTGCAGCACGCGCTCGACGTCGTCGCCACGGGCTGAGCGCTCCGGTCTGCCAGGATGCGCGCCATGCAGACCGCCGATGCCGCTGCGCTGGCCGACGAGCGGCTGGCCGCCTTCCGCTCCGAGATCGACGCCCCGGGGATCGCCTACGGCCTGGTCAAGGACGGTGAGCTCGTGCACGCCGCGGGGACCGGCGAGGTGGTCCTCGGCTCCGGCCGCGTCCCCGGTCCCGACGACGTCTTCCGCATCGCCTCGATGACCAAGAGCTTCACGGCCGCGGCCGTCCTGGCGCTGCGCGACCGCGGGGCGCTGCGCCTCGACGACCCGCTCACGGCCCACCTGCCGTGGACCGACGGCGTGCGTCCCGACGGCGGCGGTGCGGTGATCACCCTGCGGGACCTGCTCTCGATGAACGCCGGCCTGCCGACCGACGACCCGTGGGGCGACCGGTACGAGAGCCTGCGGATCGAGGACTTCGACGCCCTCGTCGCCGGGGGCGTCTCGTTCGTCCGGCCGCCGCGCACCGGCTACGAGTACTCCAACCTCGGCTACGCGCTGCTCGGCCGGGTCGTCACGGTCGCGAGCGGCACCGACTACCGCGAGTTCGTCGCCCGCGAGATCCTCGCGCCGCTCGGACTGACCGCCACGCGCTACGACGCCCGTGAGGTGCCGGCCGAGCTGCTCGTCCAGGGCTACCACCCGGTCGACTCGGGCCTCGTCCCGGAGCCACTGTGCGTTCCCGGCGCCTTCAGCGCCATGGGCGGGCTGCACAGCAGCGTGCGCGACCTCGCCCGCTGGGTCGGCGCCTTCCAGGGCACCTGGCGCGGCGACGTCGACCACCCGCTCTCGCGGTGGAGCCTGCGCGAGATGCAGGAGCAGCACAGCCACATCGCCGCGGCCGTGGCGCCCGGCGCGGGCGACGTGCCCGAGCGCGTGGTCTCGGCGTCGTACGGCTTCGGGCTCGTGGTCGAGGACGACCGCCGGCTCGGTCGGCTCGTGTCGCACTCGGGCGGCTACCCCGGCTTCGGCTCCCACATGCGCTGGCACCCCGACAGCGGGTGGGGTGTCGTCGTGCTGGGCAACCGCACCTACACCCCGGCGCACCGCGTGGCCCTGGCGCTGCTGGCCGAGCTGGTCGAGGCGCACCGTCGAGAGCACCCGACCGACGTCGCCGCGACGCTCTGGCCGCGCACGCGCGCGGCGATGGACGTCGCGGAGTCGCTGGCCGCGTCGTGGGACGACGCCCTCGCCGGCTCCTGGTTCGCGCCGAACGTCGACCTCGACCGGCCGCGGGCCGAGCGGCGGGCCGCGATCGAGGGCGTCCGGTCGCGGATCGGGGCGTTCACGAGGTCGACCCGGCCCTGGGAGTCGACGTCGCCGGCGCACGTGCGCTGGTGGCTCGACGGGGCCCAGGGCACGGCGTACGCCGAGGTGCTGCTCTCCCCGGACCGCGTCCCGATGGTCCAGTCGCTCACGGTGTCGACCGACCCGGTGCCGGACCCGACCTGGGACTGAAGTCGGGCATCCGGGATGCCGCGCCGCCGGGATCGGGTTGGATGGGCGCATGACCGACACCAGACCCGTCCTCGCGTCCGGCACCTTCGCCATCGGCGGCGACCTCGAGGTGCACCGTCTCGGGTACGGCGCCATGCAGATCCTCGGCGAGGGCCGGTGGGGCGAGCCCGACGACCACGACGGCGCCATCGGGGTGCTGCGCCGCGCCGTCGAGCTCGGTGTCGACTTCATCGACACCGCGGACTCCTACGGACCGTTCGTGTCCGAGGACCTGATCCGTGAGGCGCTGCACCCCTACGGTCATGTGCGCATCGCCACGAAGGCCGGCTTCACCCGGCAGGGTCCGCACGTGTGGACCGTGTGCGGCCACCCGGCCTACCTGCGCCAGTGCGCGGAGATGTCGCTGCGCCGTCTCGGCGTGGAGACCATCGACCTCTACCAGCTGCACCGCATCGACCCCGACTTTCCGCTGGCCGACCAGCTCGGCGTCTACGCCGAGCTGGTGGCCGAGGGGAAGGTCCGCCACGTCGGACTCTCGGAGGTCTCGGTCGAGGACCTCGAGGCCGCCCAGGAGATCGTGCCGATCGCCACGGTGCAGAACCTCTACAACGTCGCCAACCGGCAGAGCGAGGCGCTGCTCGACGTGTGCGCGGAGCAGGGCATCGGCTTCATCCCCTGGTTCCCGGTGGCGTCCGGCCAGATCGCCGCGCCCGACGGTCCCCTGGCCGCGATCGCCGCGCGCACCGGGCACACGCCGGCGCAGCTCTCGCTCGCCTGGTTGTTGCGACGCTCACCGGTGACGCTCCCGATCCCGGGGACGAAGAGCATCAGCCACGTGGAGGAGAACTGTGCGGCCGCCCTCGTCGAGCTCGACGACGCGACCTACGCCGAGCTCGACGCCCTCGCGTCCCCCTGAGCGCGGTGGGGCACACTCAGCGGGTGATGCACCTGCGGCGCGCGACGACGACCGGCGCGTTCGCCGCGTGCCTCGCGGTGTACGCCCTCGTGGGCTGCTCGGTGACGACGACCACGGTGTCGCGGACCACGCCCGTGCCGCCCGGACCGACGGAGTCACCGGTGCGTGAGCTCGACCTGCAGCTGCGGCCCGTCCTCGACATCGCCAACGCGACCGCCGGACAGTGCACACCGACTCCGCCGCCGACGCCGACCGCGGAGGCTCCGGCGCAGCTCTGCTCGCAGGACCGCATCCTGCTCTACAGCCTCGGCCCCGCCGCGGTGACCGGAGGCTCGGTGACCGGGCTCGACGCCACCACGACCCAGGGGACGCCGCAGGTGCAGGTCAAGCTCGACGCCCAGGGCGGGGCCGCCCTCACCCGCCTCACCTCCGACGGCATGGCGCAGCCCGTGCCCCGCGACCAGATGGCGATCGTGAGCCACGGGCGCGTCCAGTCGGCTCCGACCATCACCGAGGCGATCCTCGGCACCGTCCTGGTGATCACCGGGTTCGCGAGCGTCGACGACGCCCAGAAGGCGGTCGACTTCCTCGTCTCCTGACCCGTGCGCACGACCAAGATCACCGACACGCCGAGCCACCTGCACCGCTCCGGGCCGTGGGTGGGGCGGTCGGTCCCCAGGGTTAGGGTGAGGACTCCCGAAACGGCCGTCTTCCCCCGGCGCGGCTCGGGTGCGATCACCCGACTTCACGGACGGGTCCAGCAGCGACGAGAGGGGAGGGCACGTGTCGGGCGAGGAGTTCGTGCACCTGCACGTGCACACCGAGTACTCCATGCTCGACGGTGCGGCCCGCCTCGGCGACCTGTTCAGCGAGGCCGCCCGCCTCGGGATGCCGGCGCTCGCGATGAGCGACCACGGCAACGTCTACGGCGCCTACGACTTCTACAAGCGCGGCAAGGCCGCCGGCGTGAAGCCCATCATCGGCATCGAGGGCTACTACGCCCCGCAAGGCCGCTTCGAGCGCAGCCCCTTCGACTTCGGCGGAGGCTACGACGAGGGCACGGGCGAGGACGGCGAGAGCACCGGCAAAGGGCGCCAGGCCTACACCCACATGACCATGTGGGCGGAGACGACCGAGGGCCTGCACAACCTGTTCCGGCTCTCCAGCCTGTCGAGCCTCGAGGGCTTCTACCGCAAGCCGCGCATCGACCGCGACCTGCTCCAGACCTACGGCAAGGGGATCATCGGCACGACCGGTTGCCCCTCGGGCGAGGTCAACCGCTGGCTGCAGGCGGGCAACTACGACCGCGCGCTCGCGGCGGCCGCCGACTTCCGCGACATCCTCGGCAAGGACAACTACTTCTGCGAGCTCATGGACCACGGGCTCGGCATCGAGCGCCGCCACCGCGACGACCTGCTCAAGATCGCGCGCCAGCTCGACATCCCGCTGCTGGCCACCAACGACCTGCACTACGTCTACCCAGGGGACGCGCAGTCCCACGACGTCCTGCTCTGCATCGGCACGCGCACCACGATGGACGACCCCAAGCGCTTCCGCTTCGACGCCCGCGACTTCTACCTCAAGTCCTCCGAGGAGATGCGCGCCGTCTGGGCCGAGCTGCCCGAGGCCTGCGACAACACCCTGCTCGTCGCGGAGCGGTGCAACGTCGAGTTCAACGAGGGCGCGAACCTGATGCCGCGCTTCCCGGTCCCCGAGGGGGAGTCGGAGGAGTCGTGGCTGGTGAAGGAGGTCGAGCGCGGGCTGGCCCAACGCTTCCCGCTCGGCGTGCCCGACGCCCACCGGACCCAGGCCGCCTACGAGGTCGGCGTCATCATCCAGATGGGCTTCCCGGGCTACTTCCTTGTGACCGCCGACCTCGTGCGCCACGCGAAGGAGGCCGGCATCAGGGTCGGGCCCGGCCGCGGGTCCGCGGCAGGCGCCCTGATCGCCTACGCCCTCGGGATCACCGAACTCGACCCGATCGCCCACGGCCTGCTCTTCGAACGCTTCCTCAACCCCGAGCGCGTGTCGATGCCCGACATCGACATGGACTTCGACGAGCGTCGCCGCGGCGACATGATCCGCTACGCCACGGAGAAGTACGGCGAGGAGCGGGTCGCCCAGATCATCACGTACGGCTCGATCAAGGCCAAGGCCGCGATCAAGGACTCCGCCCGTGCGCTCGGCTACCCGTTCCAGATCGGCGAGCGCATCACGAAGGCGATGCCCCCGGCGGTCATGGGCAAGGACATCCCGCTCGCCGGGATCTTCGACAAGAGCCACGCGCGCTACAACGAGGCGTCGGAGTTCCGCACGCTCTACGAGAACGACGCCGACGTCCGCAAGGTAGTCGACACGGCCAAGGGCCTCGAGGGTCTCAAGCGTCAGCCGGGCGTCCACGCCGCCGGCGTCATCCTGTGCAGCGAGCCGCTGCTCGACGTCATCCCGATCTGGCGGCGCGACCAGGACGGCGCGATCATCACGCAGTTCGACATGGGCGTGTGCGAGACCCTGGGCCTGCTCAAGATGGACTTCCTGGGCCTGCGCAACCTCACGGTCCTCGACGACTGCCTGCGCAACATAGCGAGCAACCGCGGCGAGACCATCGTGCTCGAGGACCTCACCCTCGACGATCCCGCCACCTACGAGCTGCTCTCGCGCGGCGACACCCTCGGGGTGTTCCAGCTCGACGGCGGGCCGATGCGCGCACTGCTGCGCTCTATGGCGCCGGACAACTTCGAGGACATCTCCGCAGTCCTCGCCCTCTACCGACCGGGGCCGATGGGTGCCAACGCCCACAACGACTACGCCGACCGCAAGAACGGCCGCAAGCCGGTCGAGCCGATCCACCCCGAGCTCGCCGAGCCGCTGTCGGAGATCCTGGGCGACACCTACGGGCTGATCGTCTACCAGGAGCAGGTCATGGCGATCGCCCAGAAGCTCGCGGGCTACAGCCTCGGCAACGCCGACCTGCTGCGCCGCGCGATGGGAAAGAAGAAGAAGGAGATCCTCGACAAGGAGTACGTCCCCTTCAGCGAGGGCATGAAGGTCAACGGCTACTCCGACGCTGCGATCAAGACGCTGTGGGAGATCCTCGTTCCGTTCTCCGACTACGCCTTCAACAAGGCCCACACCGCCGGCTACGGCCTCGTGTCGTACTGGACGGCGTTCCTCAAGGCGAACTACCCGTCGGAGTACATGGCGGCGCTGCTGCAGAGCGTCAAGGACGACAAGGACAAGTCGGCGGTCTACCTCGGCGAGTGCCGCCACATGGGCATCAAGGTCCTCCCGCCCGACGTCAACGACTCGGACTTCGACTACACCCCGCGCGGCACCGACATCCGCTTCGGCCTGTCCGCCGTGCGCAACGTGGGCGCCAACGTCGTCGAAAGCCTCATCCAGACGCGCACGTCCAAGGGCCGGTTCGGCGGTTTCGACGACTTCCTGGAGAAGGTGCCGATCTCCGTCGTCAACAAGCGCGTGGTGGAGTCGCTCATCAAGGCGGGCGCCTTCGACTCGCTCGGGGAGAGCCGCAAGGGTCTGCTCACGATCCACGAGCTGCGCATCGACTCCATCCTCGACATCAAGCGCAACGAGGCCATCGGCCAGGACTCCCTGTTCGGCGGGCTCGACGACGACTCCGCGGCCGTCACCTGGTCGCCACCGCCGATCCCCACTGCGGAGTGGGACAAGAGCACGCTGCTGGGCTACGAGCGCGAGATGCTCGGGCTCTACGTCTCCGACCACCCCCTCAACGGCGTCGAGCACGTGCTGTCGGCGTCCACCGACGTGTCGCTGGCGGCGGTCCACACCGACGACGTCGCCGACGGCCGCACCCTGGTGGTGGGCGGTCTGGTCACGAGCGTCCAGCGCAAGGTCACCAAGCAGGGCAACGTCTGGGCGATCGCCACGCTCGAGGACCTCGAGGCCTCGGTCGACGTCATGATCTTCCCGGCCACCTACCAGCTCGTCGGGCCGCACGTCGTGCCCGACGCCGTGCTCCTGGTCAAGGGCCGCGTCGGCAAGAGCGACGAGGAGGCCACCAAGATCATCGCGATGGAGATCAGCGTCCCGGACCTGTCCACGGGAGAGGCCGGCCCGGTCGTCGTCACGATCCCCGCCGCGCGGTGCATCCCGCCGGTGATCGAGCGGTTCAAGGACGTCCTGGGCGCACATCCCGGTGTCACCGAGGTGCGGCTCGCTGTGCAGAACGGTCCGCGAACGACTGTGGTGCGGCTCGACGAGCGGCTCCGGGTGAGCCCGTCGCCGGCCCTCTACGCCGACCTCAAGGCGCTGCTCGGCCCGTCCTGCCTGCAGTAGGACGGACTCCCGCGCGCAGCGTTGCCACCCGAGCGGCTGTGTGGCTGGTCACGGCTCCTGCGAGGCGGCCGCACGGCGACCTGCGGGCGCGGGAGGATGAGCCCCGTGAACCTGACTCCGGCCGCCGACCTGCTGGCGACCAACCCTCTCGTGCTGCTCAGCCTGCTCCTCGCGGTCGGAAGCATGATCGGGGCCATCACGATCGGTCGCTTCGCCCTCGGTCCGGCCGCCGTGCTGTTCCTCGCGCTCGCGCTCTCCGCCTACGACGAGCGGCTCAAGCTGCCCGTGGTGGTGGGTCAGCTCGGGCTCGCGCTGTTCGCCTACTGCATCGGCGTCTCCGCGGGACCGTCGTTCTTCTCCGCGCTGCGCACCGGGGGCCGCCTGCTCGCGACGGTGGTGGCGCTCCTCGTGGCGGCCGCAGGCGTGACGCTCGTGATGGGCAAGCTGCTCGACCTGCACGGACCCGTGCTCTCCGGCGTCTACGCCGGTGCGCTCACCAACACCCCGGCCCTGGCCGCCAGCTCGTCGCTGTGGAAGTCCGAGCAGCCCGTCGTCGGCTACTCGGTCACCTACCTCGGCGGCGTGCTCGGCATGATGCTCGCGGCCGGTATCGCGGCGCGGCTCGCCCGCCCGGCCGACGCCCGCCGGGAGCCGACCAGCGCGCCGAGCCTGCTCACCCGCGCGACCGTCCGGGTCGACCGCGACGACCTCCCGGACCTCGCCAGCCTCGCAACGCGCTACGGCGACCGCGTGGTGTTCTCCCGGCACATGATCGGCGACGAGCCGGACCACCCCGGCACGCTGGGGATGCCCGAGCCCGACACGCGCCCGCAGCACGGCGACATCCTCACCGTCGTCGGCGACACCGACACGGTCGCGCAGGTCGTCGCCGACCTCGGCCACCCCTCGACCGTGGCCCTCGTGGAGGACCGCTCGCAGCTCGACTTCCGACGGATGGCGGTGTCGAACCGCCAGATCGCGGGGCGCGCGATCGGCGACCTCGACCTCACCGGCCGCTTCCACGCGACGGCGACGCGCGTCCGTCGCGGCGACGTCGACCTGCTCGCCACCGACGACCTGGTGCTGGCGCTCGGCGACCGGGTCCGCGTCGTCGGGGCCCCGGCCCAGCTCAAGGAGGTGGCGCGCTACTTCGGCGACTCCGAGCGCGGTGCCACCGACATCAACCCCATCGGCCTGTTCCTCGGCCTCGGGCTCGGCCTGCTCCTCGGCCTCGTCGTGGTGCCGCTCCCCGGCGGCCAGACCCTCTCCCTCGGCGTCGCGGGCGGACCGCTGCTCGTGGGGCTGCTCCTCGGTCGGCTGCAGCGCACCGGTCCCGTCCTGTGGTCGCTGCCGCACTCGGTGTCCGCGACCCTCTCGCAGTTCGGCATGCTCGCGTTCCTCGCCTACGCCGGGTCCACGTCGGGCGCCGCGCTGGCGAAGGCCCTCGCCTCCGACATCGGTCCGCGCCTGCTCGTCGCGGGAGCCGTCGTCACGGCGCTGACCGCCGTCGGCCTGCTCGTGTCGCGGCACCTCACCGGGGCGTACGGCGCAGCGCTGGCCGGTGTCGTCGCCGGCACCCAGACCCAGCCCGCGGTGCTCGCCTACGCCAACGACGTCACCGGCGCGGACCCGCGGGTGAACCTCGGCTACGCCCTGGTCTACCCGGTCGCGATGATCGCGAAGGTGATCCTCGCCCCGCTCCTCGGGGGCATCCTCTAGCGCCTCTGGTCACTGCGCGTGGCACCGGTGGCGCGGCGTACCGTGGAAGCACGGGAGGTGGTTGCCATGACACTCCTGGACACCCACCAGATCGACGACGTCCTGGCCGAGCTGGTCGCCCACGACGTCCTGTCCACAGATCAGGCGCACGCGGTCTCCGAGGCCCTCGTGGCCGAAGCGCCGCCGGCCGCCGGCCCCGCGCCCACCGGACGCGTCGCCCTCGTCCCGGCAGCGTCGGCACCGGGGCGTTCGGCGCTGCGCTCCCGCCTCGTCGAGGCGGCCGCCTACCTCGGCGCCGTCCTGGTCGCGGCCGGGGTGCTCGCGCTGGTGGCGCAGAGCTGGGACGACCTGACCGTCGCGGCCCACGTCTGGATCCTCGCCGGGCTCGGCGTCGTTCTCTACGCGATCGGTCTGGGCATCGCCCTGCTCGTCGGTGGCGGGCCGGTCACGGTCCGGCTGCACGCGCAGGCCCCGCGCCGCCGCGTCGCGGGTGCCCTCATGACCGTCGGAGCGGTACTGGCTGCGTCAGCTGCACCCGCGGGCCTCGAAGGATCGTCGCGTTCGATGTTCCTGGCCGGGGTGATCGCCTTCGTCGCGATCCTCCCGGTGCAGTTCCTGGCCCCCAGCGCCGTGACCGAGATCGCCCTCTACGGCTCGGCGGTCGTGGCGACCTCCGCGGGGCTGCAGCAGCTCGTCCCGGAGCGCCCCGAGTCCGACTTCTGGCAGCCGGGAGGGCTGCCGGCCCGTACGTGGGACTACCTCGTGCCGGTGTCGCTCACCGTGCTCGGGCTCGTGTGGGCGGGGATCGTCTCGCGGCTCGTCACCCTCCCGGTCGTCGCACAGGTACTGGGGCTCGGGACGGCGTTCGTCGCCTCGACGACCCTGGCGACCGACGACTCGACGCACCCGGCGGGAGTCGCCGCGCTGGCCGTCCTGGCACTGCTGGGCATCGCGGTGTTCGTGCGCGAACGGGCCTGGCCGTGGCTGGTCCTGACGGTGCTCTCGGCGACCGTGGCCGTGTTCGTGCTGGTCGCGCAGGCGGCCAACCCGGCGCTGGCGTTCCTCGTCTCCGGCCTGGTGCTCCTCATGGCCGCGGCCGGTGCCACCCTGCTCGGCAAGCGCCGCGCCTGACCCGTTGCTGCCCACCCGAGTGTCGCTTCCCGGGGCCCCAAGGCCGTGGGAAGTGACACTCGGGTGGGCATCAACGTGGGGTCAGGTGCGGGCTATCGGGGCTGTCGTCGCGGCCGTCTGGGCGGCCAGGTCCGCGGGCGACAGGCCCAGGTCGAAGCCTCTCCGGCCGCCGCTCACGTAGACGACGTCGTAGGCCAGCGCGCTGTCGTCGAGGACCGTACGCAGCGTCCTGCGCTGGCCGAGCGGGCTGATGCCACCGACGACGTAGCCGGTCGTGCGCTCGGCGACGTGCGGGTCGGCCATCGCGGCCCTCTTGCCACCGATCGCCGCGGCGAGCGCCTTGAGATCGAGCATGCGGGCCACCGGCACGATCGCGACGACGAGCGTTCCGTCGACGTCGGCGAGCAGGGTCTTGAACACCTGGTCGGCCGGCAGGCCGAGGACCTCGGCCGCCTCGAGCCCGTACGAGGCAGCGGCGGGGTCGTGCTCGTAGGCGTGCGTGGTGAAGGCGACGCCGGCGCGGGTCAGCGCGGCCGTCGCTGGCGTCGCGCCCGGGGAGGACTTCTTCGCCACGCCTCGATCCTGGCGCACCGTCGCGCAGCGGTGCGGCAGCGGGTCAGTTCAGGCCGCTCGTGGTGCGCGCGAGGTCGATCGCAGGCAGCGACGGCAGCTCGGCGAGGAGCATCGTCTCGCGCCCGAGCAGGGCCACCTCGATGCGCAGCCGCTCGGTGGTCGTGGGGGCCTCGAGCAGAAGCTGGCGGTCGGTGAGGTCGAGGACCATGGCGACCGCCACGAGGTACGACAGGATCCGGGGGTCGTCGGGGAGCTCGAGCATCTGCGCGGCCTCGACGGCGCCGACCGCGGCGACGGCGGCCCGGTAGGCGTCGAACCGCCGGGTCACCCCGGACGCGAGCACGGCCGCCTCGGCCTCCTCGCCCGCGGCGTCCTCGGCGAGCCACTCCACCTCGGCCATGAGGTAGGGCGCGTCGGACTCCGCCAGCGTGACCACCCGGAAACGGGCGTCGCCGTTCGTCGTGATGTCGAAGCGACCGTCCGGGTAGGGGCTGATGTCGCGCACGACGGCGAGGGTGCCGACGTCGAACAGCGCGGTGACGCCGTCCTCACCGACCTCCCAGCCCTCGCGGATCGCGACGACGCCGAACGCGCGATCGTCCTCGGGGCGGGTCATCATGTCGCGCACGAGCTGGCGGTAGCGCGGTTCGAAGATGTGCAGCGGGAGCACGAGGCCCGGCACCAGGACGGTGCCGAGGGGGAACACGGGGATGACCGCGCGCGCCCCGACCCGCCTGCTCGTCACCCCTGCACCCTTGCCGATACGGGTCCGGCTCGCATCCCGGGTGAACCGGTCCGGTCCCGCTCCCTAGACTGGCTGCGTGATCCGCCGCATCGACCTCCGCGGGTCGGCCGCCGACCCCCGCGACGTGCTGCCCCGTGCCGCCGTCGACGTCGAGAGCGTGCTCGCGACGGTGCGTCCGATCGTGGAGGACGTGCGCGACCGCGGCGAGGAGGCCGTCCTCGCGTGGGGCGAGCGCCTCGACGGCGTACGCCCGCCCTCGCTGCGCGTTCCGCAGCAGGCTCTCGACGACGCGCTCGCCTCGCTCGACCCCCTGGTGCGCGAGGCGCTCGAGGAGTCCATCCGTCGGGCGCGGCTCGTGCACGAGGACCAGCGGCGCACCGAGCACACCACGCACGTCGTGCCGGGTGGCTCGGTCACCGAGCGCTGGCTGCCCGTGGACCGGGTGGGCCTCTACGTCCCCGGCGGTCGCGCCGTCTACCCGAGCTCGGTGGTGATGAACGTCGTGCCGGCGCAGGTGGCGGGCGTCGCGTCGTTCGCCGTCGCGAGCCCTCCGCAGAAGGACTTCGGCGGCCTGCCGCACCCGACGATCCTCGCCGCGTGCGCGCTACTCGGCGTGCACGAGGTCTACGCCGCCGGCGGTGCGCAGGCGGTGGCGATGTTCGCCTACGGCACGACCGGTCCCGACGGCTGCCGCCCCACGGTCATGGTCACCGGCCCGGGCAACATCTACGTCACGGCGGCCAAGCGGATGCTCAAGGGCCGCATCGGCATCGACTCCGAGGCCGGTCCCACCGAGATCGCGATCCTCGCCGACGACACCGCCGACCCCGCGTTCGTCGCCGCCGACCTCATCAGCCAGGCCGAGCACGACGTCATCGCCGCCTCGGTGCTGGTGACGACCAGCGAGGCTCTCGCTGTCGCGGTCGAGGCGGAGCTCGAGGTCCAGGTCCCGGCCACCAAGCACAGCGAGCGCATCGCCGAGGCGCTCGCCGGCTCGCAGAGCGGCATCGTCCTCGTCGACGACCTCGACGCCGGGCTGCGCGTGGTCGACGTCTACGCCGCCGAGCACCTCGAGATCCACACGGCGGACGCCCGCGCCGTCGCGCTGCGCGTGCGCAACGCCGGAGCCATCTTCGTGGGGTCGTGGGCGCCGGTGTCGCTCGGCGACTACGCCGCTGGCTCCAACCACGTGCTGCCCACCGGCGGCTGCGCCTGCCACTCCTCGGGCCTCTCGGTCCAGACGTTCCTGCGCGGCATCCACGTCATCGACTACGACGAGTCCGCGCTGCGCGACGTCGCCCGCCACGTCGTCGCGCTGGCCAATGCGGAGGACCTCCCTGGTCACGCCGCAGCCGTCGAGGTGCGCGTCGACCGGCCCACCGGGGGCTGAGGTGACCCGCCTCGACGACCTCCCGGTCCGTGACGACCTGCGGGGGCAGGTCCCCTACGGTGCACCGCAGCTCGACGTTCCCGTGCGCCTCAACGTCAACGAGAACCCCTACCCGCCCAGCGAGGGGCTCGTCGCCGACGTCGCGGTCGCTGCGGCAGAGGCCGCGCGCACCCTCAACCGCTACCCGGACCGCGACGCGCGGGCGTTGCGGGCCGACCTCGCGACGTACCTCGGGCGAGAGTCCGGCGTCGCGCTCACGGCCGACCAGGTGTGGGCAGCGAACGGCAGCAACGAGGTCATGCTCCAGCTGTTCCAGACCTTCGGCGGCCCGGGCCGAACAGCGCTCGGCTTCTCGCCGACCTACTCGATGTACCCGGACTACTGCCGCGACACCTTCACCACCTACGTCACCGTGCCGCGGCGTGCGGACTTCGGCGTCGACGTCGAGGTCGCGCGTGCGGCGATCGCGGAGCACGCTCCCGCGGTCGTGCTGCTCGCGTCGCCCAACAACCCCACGGGAACGGCGCTGCCGCTCGACACGGTGCGTGCGGTGCTCGACGTCGCGCCCGGCATGGTCGTCGTCGACGAGGCCTACGCCGAGTTCCGGCACGCCACGACCCCGAGCTCGCTCGAGCTGCTCGCCGACCACCCGCGCCTGGTCGTGACGCGCACGATGAGCAAGGCGTTCGGCCTCGCCGGGGCCAGGCTCGGCTACCTCGCCGCGTCGCCGGCGGTGGTCGACGCCGTGCAGCTCGTGCGCCTGCCCTACCACCTCTCCGCGGTCACGCAGGCCGTCGCGCGGGCGGCTCTCGCGCACACCGACGAGCTGCAGTCCCAGGTCGCGCTGCTGCGCGCCGAGCGCGACGCGTTGCAGGAGTGGCTGCGCGCGCGCGGCCACGACGTCGCCGAGAGCGACGCGAACTTCGTGCTGTTCGGCCGTTTCGACGACCGGCACGCCGTGTGGCAGGCCCTGCTCGACCGCGGCGTGCTGATCCGGGAGACAGGCCCGGACCGTTGGCTGCGGGTGAGCGTCGGCACGCCCGAGGAGAACGTCGCGTTCCGCGCGGCGTTGGAGGAGGTCACCGCATGAGCAGGTTCGCGCGGGTGCAGCGCACGACCAAGGAGAGCGACGTCCTCGTCGAGCTGGAGATCGACGGCACAGGGACGGCAGACGTCGAGACCGGCGTGCCCTTCTTCGACCACGTGCTCGCCCAGCTCGGCAAGCACGGCGGCCTGGACCTCCTGGTGCGCACGACGGGCGACCTCGAGGTCGATGCCCACCACACGGTCGAGGACACCTCGCTGGCGGTCGGTCAGGCGCTGCGCGAGGCGCTCGGCGACAAGGCCGGGATCCGTCGCTACGGCGACTCGCTCGTTCCCCTCGACGAGACGCTCGTGCAGTGCGCCGTCGACCTGTCCGGTCGCCCCTACCTCGTGCACACCGAGCCCGAGCTCGTCGAGCTCATCGGCAGCTACGACACGTCGCTCACCCGGCACATCTTCGAGTCCCTCGTGACCGAGGCGCGGATCACGCTGCACGTCAACGTGCTCTCCGGCCGCAATGCCCACCACATCGTCGAGTCGCAGTTCAAGGCGTTCTCCCGCGCGCTGCGCACCGCGGTCGAGCTCGACCCGCGCGTGGTCGGGATCCCGAGCACGAAGGGCACGCTGTAGTCCCGTGACGATCGCGCTCCTCGTTCTCGCCGGCTTCCTGCTCGGCGGCGTCTACTCCTTCGCCCGAATCAAGCACTGGGTGCTGGCCGTCGTGCTGCTGGCCGCCGCCGGGCTCTCGCTCGCAGGCGCCATCGCGTGGTCGGGCCGATGAGTCCCCGCGTCGTCGTGCTCGACTACGGCTCGGGCAACCTGCGCTCTGCCGAGCGCGCCCTGGTCCGCGCCGGTGCCGACGTCCTGGTCACGGCGGACCGGGCCGAGGCGATGGAGTGCGACGGGCTCGTCGTCCCGGGCGTGGGCGCCTTCGCGGCGTGCATGACGGGGATCAGGGCGGTGCACGGCGGCGAGATCGTCGACCGTCGCCTTGCCGGCGGCCGGCCGGTCCTCGGGATCTGCGTCGGGATGCAGGTGCTCTTCGAGCGCGGCATCGAGCACGGGGTCGACACCGAAGGCCTGGGGGAGTGGCCGGGCACCGTCGAGGACCTCCACGCGCCGGTGCTGCCGCACATGGGCTGGAACACCGTCGACGTGCCCGAGGGCTCGCCGCTGTTCCGAGGCGTCGAGGACGAGCGCTTCTACTTCGTGCACTCCTACGCCGCCCGACGGTGGGAGCTGATCGTCGACAGTGAGAACCCGATGCCTCCTCCGCTCGTCACGTGGGCGAGGCACGGCGAGCCGTTCGTGGCCGCGGTCGAGAACGGTCCGCTGTGCGCCACCCAGTTCCACCCCGAGAAGTCCGGGGACGCCGGCGCCCGCCTGCTCGCCAACTGGGTCGCGACGCTTCGATGAGCAAGGAACGTGCCCGACGGCGTGAGGTGCGCGAGGCGGCGGCGGCCGAGGAGCGCCGACGCCGCGAGGCCAGGAGGCGACGGGCCGATAGCCGTGCGGCGGTGGTCGGCTCCGTGACGGCGCCCGCGGCCAAGGCGCACAACCGGGTCGCCCGCTGGTGGCGGCGCACCTACCCGCCCCAGGACCCGTTCGCGCGCCGCCGCCGCCGTCACGCGCTCGTGGTGCTCGCGATCTTCCTGGTCGTCCAGGTGCTCGCGTGGTGGCTCCTCCCGTCCTGGGGAGCCCGCGGCCTGGTGCTCCTCGTGTCCGTGTTCCTCCTGCCGGTCGTGCGCGTCCTCCTGTTCGACCAGCGCTGACCCGGCCACCCTCGTCGCGATGACGGGACTCGAGGTCCGACCGAGCCGCCGGGGGCGGGTCGCTAGGGTCGGGCCATGACGACCGACGAGTTCCGCCCCGTACCCACCCTCGAGCTCCTTCCCGCTGTCGACGTCGCAGACGGACGGGCGGTCCGCCTCGTGCAGGGCGCGGCCGGCAGCGAGACGTCGTACGGCGACCCGGTCGAGGCCGCGCTCGCCTGGCAGGAGCAGGGCGCCGAGTGGATCCACCTCGTCGACCTCGACGCAGCGTTCGGGCGCGGCTCCAACCGTGACCTGCTCGCGCAGATCGTCGGCCGGATGGACATCGCGGTCGAGGTGTCGGGCGGCATCCGCGACGACGAGTCGCTGCGTGCTGCGCTCGCGACCGGTGCCGCCCGCGTCAACATCGGCACCGCGGCGCTGGAGAACCCCGAGTGGTGCGCGGCCGCGATCGCGGAGTTCGGGGACCAGGTCGCCGTCGGCCTCGACGTGCGCGGCACGACGCTCGCCGCGCGAGGCTGGACGCAGGAAGGCGGCGAGCTCTTCGAGGTGCTCGCGCGCCTCGACGGCGAGGGCTGCGCCCGCTACGTCGTCACCGACGTCGCGAAGGACGGCACGCTGTCCGGGCCGAACCTGGACCTGCTGCGTCGCGTGTGCGAGGCGACCGACCGTCCGGTCGTGGCGTCCGGAGGCGTCGGGTCCCTCGCCGACCTGCACGCGATCGCCTCGCTCGTGCCCGACGGGGTGGAGGGCGCGATCATCGGCAAGGCGCTCTACGCCGGGGCCTTCACGCTGCCCGAGGCGCTGGCCGCCGTCGCGCCGCGCGTCGAGGGGTGGAACTCGCCGTTCCGCCGCGGTGACGAGATCCCCGGTGTGATGCCGTGAGCTCGGACCGGCGGATCTCCTCGGGCGGCCCGTGGGAGGACGCCGTCGGCTACTCGCGCGCTGTCGTCGCGGGGCCGTGGGTGCTCGTCTCCGGGTCGACGTCGACGGTCGACGGCGAGGTGCGCCACGAGGGCGACGCCTACGCCCAGACGCTCGAGGCGTTCGAGGTGGTCCGTCGCGCCCTCGAGCAGGCCGGGCTCTCGCTCGCCGACGTCGTGCGCACCAGGATGTACCTCGCGGACATCGGCGACCAGGACGCCGTGGGCCGCGCCCACTCCGAGCTCTTCGACGACATCCGCCCCGCCGCGACCATGTTCGAGGTTTCCCGCTTCGTCGACCCCCGCATGCTCGTCGAGGTCGAGGTAGACGCCTACCGGGAGTGACCCCCGTTTGCACTGAAGGACGCCTGGATTGCATAGAGAGCAACAAACTCCGCCTTCATCCCGGCGCCGGAAGCTCGGGTGCGACGCAGCGTGACGGCCGGCGAGCGCGGTGGGCCTCGAACGTGCCTCAGGCCTGGGCGATGCGCACGAGGTTGCCGGCGGGATCGCGGAACGCGCAGTCGCGCGCGCCCCACGGCTGCGACGCAGGCTCCTGCAGCACCTCCGCACCCGAGGCGCGGACCTTCTCGAACGTGGTGTCGAGGTCGTCGCTGCGGAATATCGCGGCCTGCAGCGAGCCCTGGGTGACGAGCGCGAGCAGCGCGTCGCCCTCGGCCTGCGACCGGCCGCCGTGCGGCTGGAAGAGGACGACGTCGACGTCCTGGCCGGGTGCGCCGACGGTGACCCAGCGGAAGCCGTCGGAGGCGACGTCGTTGCGGACCTCGAGACCGAGCGCGTCCCGGTAGAAGCCGAGGGCCTCATCGGGGTCGTTGACGGCGATGAACATGTGGGAGACGGTGACTGCCATGTCGCGAGCGTAGGTGTCTCCTCGCACGCGTGCTTCTCCGATCCTGCTCGGTGCCGGGGCGACGGGCCGACGCAGCGACGACGTGCGGAGCCGAGCCGGCGCCGCGATCAGGCCGGAGTGGGCGTACGCCGGGGCCGCGAGGCCACCTTGTCGACGCACGAGGGCACGACCGTGCGCCCGCTGTGGTCACGGGCCCGGTAACGCGACGGCGTCTCGCCCACGATCTCGGTGAACCGCGAGCTGAACGACCCGAGCGAGGTGCAGCCCACGGCGATGCAGACGTCGGTGACCGAGAGCGAACCCTCGCGCAGCAACGACTGCGCCCGTTCGATGCGCCGAGTCATGAGGTAGGAGTGCGGCGTCTCGCCGTAGGCCGCGCGGAAACGCCGGGAGAAGTGCGACGGCGACATCAACGCCGCGCGCGCCATCGCCGGGACGTCGAGCGGCTGCGCGTAGTCCCGGTCCATCAGGTCGCGGGCGCGACGCAGGTGCGCGAGGTCGGCGAGCTCGTCCGGCGTCATGGCACGACGGTAGACGACGCACCGCCACGGGAGGACACCTACGCGTCGGCGGTGCCGCGGCATCGCCGCGGTCAGGCCCGCGGGCGCTTCTTCTCCGGGTCGTACACGCACCAGGGCGCCACCGTGGCGGAGACTCCACCGACCTCGACGACAGCACCGTCGTCGACCGAACCGGCACGCAGCACGGCCGACCCGAGCACGCCGAACGCCGGTGATGTCGAGCCCGCGCGGAACGTGCCGATCTCGACGCCGTCGCGCAGCACCGGCGTACGCCGTTCGGGGAGCTCGCCGTCGAAGAGCAGCGTGCGGTAGACGCTCGGCGGGTCCGCCGCGATCGGCACGAGGGCGTCGCGCCCCACGAAGTCGCCCTTGCCGAGCTTCACGAACCTCTCGAGCCCGCAGTCGTACGGCGTCGTCACGCCCGGGTCATAGTCGAGGCCCGCGATCACGAGCCCCGCCTCGATGCGCAGCGGGTAGATCGCTGCGGTGCCGAACGGCGTGACTCCGAGGCCGACAAGCGCGTCGAACAGCGTCACCATGCCCTCGGCGTCGGTGAAGAACTCGTAGCCCATCTCGCCGCCGTAGCCGGTGCGCGCGAGGATCCCGGTCGCGCCGCCGACGATCACGGGCTCGGGGACGAAGCGGAAGTACCCGAGCGTGGACAGGTCGATGTCGGTGAGCGACTGCACGACCTCGCGCGAGCGCGGCCCCTGGATCGACAGGTGCGGCATCTGGCGCACGATGTTGGAGACGGTGACGTCGTACGCCGACAGGTGCTCGGCCCAGTAGTCCTCGTGGCGCTGGCCGTTCGTCATCACCAGGACGCGGTCCTCGGAGACGCGGTACGTCGTGGCGTCGTCGACGACGCCGCCGGTCTCGTTGAGCAGCGGTCCGTAGCGGACCTGTCCGATCGCGAGGGTCATGAGGTCGTTGCCGTTGACGTGGTTCGCTGCGGCGAGTGCGTCAGGTCCGCGGAAGTCCCACTTCACCAGGGGGGAGAGGTCCCAGACGCCGACGTCGGTACGCACCGCGCGGTACTCGGCCTCCCAGTCGCCGAGGCCCTGGATCCACCACCAGCCGTCGTCGTTCTGGAACGTGCCCCCGAGGGCCTCGAGCCGTTCGTGCAGCGGGGTGCGGACGGCGTCGTCCATCGGTGTCTCCTCGGGCTGTCCACAGCGGGGGCGCCACCGTAGCGCGCGAACCTCTCGGCAGGGCACGCGGCGACACGCGCCGGTCCAGGGGTCATCCGGGCGCCCACGGTGTCACGATCATGCCCGGGGCCGGTCCGGAGGGGGTGCCACCATGAGGGTCTTCGCGCCGGTGCCCGCGCAGCGGGCGGTCGAGGCCACGCCGCCGGACCGCGACCGGGTGGTCGACGCCGCGCGAGCCGTCAGTCTCGTGGTGGTCGTCGCAGGTCACTCGATCATCGCCGTGGTCGCGTGGCCGGGCGGCGTCCCGGTGCTCGGGAACCTGCTCGCGGCCTTCCCGTGGACCCAGGCGCTCACGTGGCTGTTCCAGATCATGCCGCTGTTCTTCGTCGCCGGCGGAGCGGCGAACGCGCTGTCCTGGGAACGGCACCAGGCCCGCGGCGGCGCCTACGCCACCTGGCTGTGGGCGCGGGCCGACCGCCTGCTGCGGCCCGCATGGGTCTACCTCGCGATCATGTCGGTCGTCGCGGCGACCGTGACCCTGCTCGCGCCGTCGCGCACCTCCGAACCGCTCATGGTGCTCGTCACCCAGCTGCTGTGGTTCCTCGGCGCCTACCTCCTCGTCACTGCGCTCACCCCGCTGATGCGTCGTACGACGCCGGGGCGCGCCGTCCTCGTGACCCTCGCGCTCCTCGCCATGTGCCTGCTCGTCGACGTCGCGAGGTTCTTCTGGGGCTTCCCCGACGCCGTCGGGCTGGTCAACTTCGTCCTGGTGTGGACCGTGCCGGCCTACCTCGGGTCGCTGCGATCCCACGGCACCGCGGCGAGGTTCGCACCCTGGCAGGTCGTGCTGGTGACGGTCGCGGCCCTCGGCGCCAACGCGCTGCTGATCCGGCAGGGCCCGTGGCCGGTCTCGATGGTCGGCATGCCGGGGGAGCCGGTCAGCAACATGGCACCGCCGACCGTCGTGCTCGCCATCCACTCGTTGGTGCTCGCCTGCCTCCTCACGCTCGTGAGCGCGCCGCTCGCGCGCCTGCTGGAGCGCCCGTCGGTGTGGCGTCCCGTCACGGCGGTGAACCTCGTGGCGATGACGCTGTACCTCTGGCACCTCCCGGTGCTGGTCGCCGTCACGACCCTCGGCCACGCGCTGCACCTCGAGCGCCCCACCGGTCTGGACGCCGGAGGGTGGCCGGTGCCCGACGGATGGGGCTACGCGCTCGGCAGCGTCGCGTTCTGGACCGCCTACGGCGTCGCCGTATGGGCCGTCGTGCGCCTGATGTGGCCGTTCGAGCACGCCCCGCTCTGGTGGTGGGACACATCGCCGCGCTCTCCTGCGCCGAGCGCACGCACGGCGGCGTGGTGCAGTGCCGTGGGCACCGCCGGGGTCGGCGTGGCGACCCTGGTCCTCTCCGCGACGGGCCTCGCCGGATTCCCCACGAAGGTGATCGACTACGCCGGGCTCCCGCTCAACTCGGCCGCGGCCATCGCCGTCCTGGCCGGGTCCGGCGCCCTCATCCGCTGGGCCGGTTCCCCCCGCCGCCCGTGACGTGCTCGCACCGCCGACGGCGCCCGATCGTCAGGGCGTCGGTGCCGGGAGGCTGATCTCGAGCACCACATGACCGCCGCTCTTGCGGCGGAAGAGCTTCGCGAAGGTGTCGAACGCCCAGAACTGCCAGGAGTACTTGCGCTGGTGCAGGCGTCGAACCCGGTCGAGGTCGGCGGGCGCCTCGCTCAGCGCGGCCGTGCCACCCACCTCCGAGCCCTGCGGCGTCCCACGGCCGTCGCTCGGTGCGATCAGAACGCGGGGGTCGTTGCGCAGCCGCTTGGCCTTCCCCGACATGGCCTCGGTCCATACGTAGAGGTGGTCGCCGTCGCTGCTGACCCACACGGGGGTGGCGACCGCCGTCCCGTCCTTGCGGAACGTCGTCAGCGCGACGTAGGTGGCTGCCGAGAGCCGCTCGATCTCCGCGTTCATGTCGTCCACGCTACGTCAGTGCACTGCTCGCGGCGCGCTGAGCAGAGGTCCGTAGGCTGGCGCCCGTGACCGTTGCCGTCCGGGTGATCCCGTGTCTCGACGTCGATGCCGGCCGCGTGGTCAAGGGCGTCAACTTCGTCGACCTCCGCGACGCCGGCGACCCCGTCGAGCTGGCCCGTGCCTACGACGCACAGGGTGCGGACGAGCTCGTCTTCCTCGACATCACGGCGAGCAGCGGGGACCGGGAGACGACCTACGACGTCGTGCGGCGCACCGCGGAGCAGGTGTTCATCCCGCTGACCGTGGGTGGTGGCGTGCGCGAGGCCGACGACGTGAACCGCCTGCTGCGCGCGGGTGCCGACAAGGTGGGGGTCAACACCGCCGCGATCGCCCGACCCGACCTCCTGCGCGAGGCGGCGGAGCGGTTCGGCTCCCAGTGCGTCGTGCTGTCGATCGACGCGCGGCGCTGTCCTGACGGCGTGGTCACCGATTCCGGCTGGGAGGTGACGACCCACGGCGGTCGACGCAGCACCGGGATCGACGCGCTCGCGTGGGCGGTCCGGGCGGCCGACCTCGGAGCGGGGGAGATCCTGCTCAACTCGATGGACGCCGACGGCACCAGGCACGGCTACGACCTCGCGCTCATCGCGGCCGTGCGCGCCGAGGTCTCGGTGCCGATCATCGCCAGCGGCGGCGCCGGACGTCTCGAGGACTTCGCCCCCGCGGTCGACGCCGGTGCCGACGCCGTGCTCGCCGCGAGCGTGTTCCACTTCGGCGACCTCACGATCGGCGCCGTGAAGCAGGCCCTGGCCGAGTCCGGTCACCCGGTACGCCGAACCGCGACGTCGGCGTAGCGCTCCGGAGCTCAGCGCGGGAACGCGCGGAACGCCGCGACGTCCTCGTCGGCGCCGAGAACCTCGAGCCCGCGAGTCACCCGCCCGTACTCCGCCAGCACGATCTCGCCGACCGGTCCGGACAGCGTGACGAGACGGGACCCCTTGCGCACCAGGCGCTCGTGGCCCGCTCGCGGCCCGTCGGTCGGGGCGAAGACCACGCCGACGGGGGAGCGTCGCAGCAGGTAGCCGGCCGCGCGCGTCGCCTCGGCCCACAGGTCCGCGACGGCGCCGTCGTCCAGCACGCGCGGCTCCCACGACCCGCCGGCGCGCCGGACGTCCTCGTGGTGCACGAAGTACTCGATCGTGTTCGTCGCGCGGTCCAGGGCCGGGACTGACACCGGCGACCAGCGCGGCGGCCCGGTGCGCACGGCGGAGACGAGCTCGGGCCAGGGCCGGCGAGCCACCTGCGCCATGACCTTCTCCGTGTACGACGCGAGCGGCCCCACCACGATGCCGGCCGCGGCGTCGGGTCGGGTGGCGCGCACCACGAGGTGAGCGGCGAGGTCGAGCGTGGTCCAGCTGCCGCACAGCGTCGGCGCCTCGGGACCGACCTGCGCCATGAGATCGGCCAGCGCCGACCGCTCCGAGACGGCGAGCGCGTTGGCGGGGGCGGAGGCGGCGGAGGAGGAGGTGGTCACCGGACCCAGCCTAGGCAGAGCGCTGGCCACGAGCCGCGCGTCCCCCGCTCGCGGGGTCAAGGTTGGCCCCCCACCTGCCGAACGCCCTATCAGGGAGCGGATCCGCCGGGTCCGCGTGCGGGAGGGGCACGTCATGGCAGACCCGGGTTACGACTTCTTCGCCACCGGCACCGGGGCCGGCTCGACCGCGCCGTCGGTACCAGCGATCCCCGGGGCGCAGCCTCCCGCCGCCGCAGGTCACGGTGCGGGCGCGGCCCCGGCGGTCAACCAGTTCGGGACGCCGATCGCTCCGGCGGCCAACCGGTTCGGCAGCCCTCCGCCCCCACCGGTCCGGGTCGCACCCGGGTCGGGCTACGCCCCAGGCGCGGTGAACCAGTTCGGCACCCCGATCGACGCCCCGGTGGCCCCGACCGGGCCGTTCGCGGCCCCGGGTGTCGCCGCGGCCCCCGTCGCCGTGCCCGGCATGGTCAGCACCTGGAACGGCCCCGGCACGACCGGCCGCGCGGCCCACGCCGCGCACGCGTCGGCCTCGGCCACCCTGCGTCGTCCCGACGGGGTCGCCACGGCGGCGGTCGTGGGGCTCGTCGTGGGCGGCCTGACCCTGCTCATGGGCGCGCTGGTCCTCTTCCTCTACCTCGCCTTCACGACCCAGATCGGCGTGAGCGGCCTGGACCAGTCGGCCGGCTTCGACGGACTCGTCTCGGTGATCCGGGCGGCGCTGCTGCAGCTGCTCGTCATCTGCCTGGCCTTCGGCCTGCTCTACGCCGTCGCCGGTGTCGCAGCGCTGAAGGGACACGTCTGGGGCGCGTGGACCCTGCTGGTGCTCGGCGTGCTGACCCTGCTCAAGGCGGCGTACGACCTGGCGACGTCGGGCCTGCCGGACGTGAACGCCGGCTACCTCGCGGGCTGGGTCGTGTCCAACGGCCTCGCCGCGGTGCTCGTCGTGATGCTGAGCCTGCCGGAGTCGCAGCGCTGGATGCGCGGGCGCTGACCGGACCCGCGGACCGCTACGGCGTGGTCGTCCAGGATCGGGTGAGCCCGTTCGGGTCGTTGGACTCGATGACGCACGTCGCGGTGTGCGGGCTGTCGGCCCAGTCGGCCTCGAGCGGGGCGTACCAGGACGGCGACATCGTGTCGCTCGACGCCACCGACGGGTCGAGGGAGGAGTCGTCGGCGCCGCACCCCGACTCGGCGGCCGCGGTGAGGGCGGCGTCGGACGGGTAGTCGTCGAACGTGAGCGGCACATGGGCGTAGACCTGGCCGTCGTGCGGCTCGGTGCACGGCACGACCGCCACGTCGCCCACGCTGTCCGAGCTCGCGTCGTCGGTGGGGAGCCGGTAGCACGCGCCCACGTCGAGCGCGCCGACCGACGACGTGGCACCGGACGCCGTCGGGCTGCTGCTGGTCGCCCCGCGCAGGACGCCGACCCCGATCACGGCTATGGCGGCGACCACGACCACGACCGCCGCCGCGACGACGGCGGCGACCACCACCCAGCGGGACCGGTCGTCGGCCGGTTCCCCGCTGCGCCAGGCGTCGTCGCTCGCCCCGGGAAAGACCAGGTCGTCGCGGACGGGGCCCGCCGACGTGCCGGACCTGCTCGAGCCGAGCCCGTCCGGCGGTCCCGGAGGTGTGGTGCCGTCCATGTCCTGCCCCGTCGCTCGACTGCGTCGGGATCATGTCACGGCCCGTCGAAACGCGGTGGCAGGCGCACGGCAGAATGACCGTCGTGGAGCAGAGGCTGTTCGACCCAGCAGCGTGGGACGCCGTCGAGTCCCGGCTCAGGCGCGACGAGCACGGCCTCGTGGCCGCCGTCGCGCAGCAGTGGGACACCGGAGAGGTGCTCATGGTCGCGTGGATGGACGCCGAGGCCCTGCGCCGGACGCTGAGCACCGGACGTGCGACGTACTGGTCACGCTCGCGCCAGGAGTACTGGGTGAAGGGCGAGACCTCGGGGCACCGCCAGCACGTGCGCTCGGTGCGGCTCGACTGCGACGGCGACGCCGTCCTGCTCGCCGTCGACCAGGTGGGCGCCGCCTGCCACACCGGTGATCGCACCTGCTTCGACGCCGACGTCCTGCTCGACCTGCCCAGCGACGGAGACCCCGCATGACCGCCACGCCGTACGCCCCGACGTTCGCGGGGTCGGCCGCGCCGGACCTCGAGGGCTTCCGCGAGCTCGCCCGCGACCGTCGGGTCATCCCGGTCGTACGCCGGCTGCTGGCCGACGGCGAGACGCCGACCGGGCTCTACCGCAAGCTCGCCGGCGAGCGCGCCGGCACGTTCCTGCTCGAGTCGGCCGAGCACGGCCGGGCGTGGTCGCGCTACTCCTTCGTGGGGGTGCGCAGCGCCGCGATGCTCACCGAGGTCGACGGGCAGACGCGCTGGTTCGGCAACGCGCCCGTGGGCCTGCCGACCGGCGGCGACCCCCTGTCGGCGCTGCGCGACACCATCGCGGCGCTGCACACCGAGCGGCTCGACGGCCTCCCGCCGCTGACCGGCGGCATGGTCGGCTACCTGTCCTACGACGCGGTCCGGCGCTGGGAGCGGCTGCCGGACTCGAACCCTGACGAGATCGGCGTCCCCGAGGTGGCGATGCTGCTCGCGACCGACCTCGCCGTGCTCGACCACCACGACGGCTCGGTGCTCCTGATCGCCAACGCGATCAACTACGACGCCACCGACGAGCGGGTCGACGACGCGTGGGACGACGCCGTGCGTCGTCTCGACCTCATGCAGGCCGATCTCGCGAAGCACGCAGCCGCGTCCGCGTCGACGTACGACGCGACCGCGCAGGTCGAGGTCACGTCGCGCACCGAGCGGTCGGACTACCTTGCCGGCGTGGAGGCCTGCAAGGAGCACATCCGTGCGGGCGATGCCTTCCAGATCGTGCTGTCGCAGCGATTCTCGGCCCCGTGCGCGGCGTCCTCGCTCGACGTCTACCGGGTGCTGCGCGTGACCAACCCGAGCCCGTACATGTACCTGCTGCGCGTCCCCGTCGGCACCGACGACGGCTCACTGTCGGACACGGTGGCCTTCGACGTCGTCGGCTCCTCGCCAGAGGCGCTGGTGAAGGTGGCCGACGGTCGCGCGATGCTGCACCCGATCGCGGGCTCCCGGCCCCGAGGAGCGACACCGGAGGAGGACAACGCGCTCGCCGAGGAGCTGCTCGCCGACGAGAAGGAGCGCGCCGAGCACCTCATGCTCGTCGACCTCGGCCGCAACGACCTCGGTCGGGTCTGCTCGCCCGGCAGCGTGGAAGTCGTCGACTTCATGAGCGTCGAGCGCTACAGCCACATCATGCACATCGTGTCGACGGTGGTCGGCACGCTCGCGCCCGGGCGCACGGCGTACGACGTCCTGGCCTCGACCTTCCCCGCCGGGACGCTGTCGGGCGCTCCGAAGCCGCGGGCGATGGAGATCATCGACGAGCTCGAGCCGGTGCGTCGCGGCGTCTACGGCGGCGCCGTCGGCTACCTCGACTTCGCCGGCGACCTCGACACAGCCATCGCCATCCGCACGGGCGTGATCAAGGACGGCGTCGCCTACGTCCAGGCGGGCGGCGGGCTGGTCGCCGACTCCGTACCGGAGACCGAGGACCAGGAGTGCCGCAACAAGGCCGCCGCCGTCCTGCGTGCGGTCGCCATGGCGTCGACCATGCGACCGGCCGGCGCGTGAGCCAGCCCGTCCCCGCTGCACCTGCCGGGCGTCGCGGCTACGCCGTCGCCCTCGTCCTGCTCCTGGCCGGCGCCTGCCTCATGCTGCTCGCCTACGGGCGCGTGTGGGTCACCGCGCGCGTGGGTGACGCCGGACTGCCGACGCTGCAGGTCGACCTCACCGGCCGCGACCTGCAGCCCGAGGGCACCGCTGCCGCGCTGGTCGCCCTGGCCGGCATCGCGGCGCTCGTGGCCACACGACGGGTCGGACGCCTCGCCACCGGGATCGTGCTCGTGGTCCTCGGCCTCGCGACCGCGTTGCGTGCCGTGCAGTTCGCCGCTCGGGACGCGTCGTCGGTCGACGCCGACACGACGGTGGGCCGACTCGTGGCCGAACGCACCGGCGTGGGCGCGACGGGCCTCACCGTGTCGCACTCGAGCTGGTGGGCGGTGGCCTGTGTCGGGGCCGTGCTCGTCATGCTCGCCGGCGTCGTCGTCCTGCGACGCAGCCGGACCTGGCCGGTGCTCGGCGGGCGCTACGAACGCGGCCGGGCCGGCGCCGGTGACGCTTCCGCAGCGCGGACCGACCCGCGCGCGGACTCCGCCTGGGACCAGCTCGACCGGGGGGTCGACCCCACGGACGACACGGCGAACGACCCGACGCTGCACGGCGGAGCCGACGCCTGACACAATGGCGCCCGACACTCGCCGAGGAGGACCCGCGATGACCGCCGAGCACGAGTACCACGGCAACACGCCCGCCGCCTGGACGGCCGTCACCATCATCATGATCGCCTTCGTCGTCGGTGCCGTCGCCGTGCTGCTGGGCAACTGGCCGCTGTTCTGGATCGGCGCGGTCGGGCTCGCCGTCGTGGGTGCGATCGTCGGCAAGGTCATGGGCATGATGGGCATGGGCGCTCCGGTCGAGGCCGAGTAGTTCGCGCCTCCAGGAAGCTGTGCCCTGCACGGCTTCGTCGGCGCCGCCGCCGATCTCCGGCCTGGTCGCGGGCTTCGCCCGCCTCCCGCTCGCCCCCGCGGACCCCCTGCGGGGGCCCACTGCGGGCTCGGGCCGGCTCGCTTCGGCGTAGGGCCTGTGGGTCGGCTTAACGCCGCGAGGCCGCTTCGCGGCGATGGGTCTGCCTGGTCGGTCTGACACGACTCGTACGTGGGCGTCATCGGTTCCGTGTCGTCGCTCTGGGACTCTGGGGGCGTGACTGGGGCTGGTGGGGGGAGCGAGCGGGGGCTGGTGCTCGTCGTCGAGGACGAGGCGGCGATCGCGGACCTGCTGCGGATGTACCTCGCCCGGGAGGGCTACGGCGTGCACGTCGAGCGCGACGGTCGGGCCGGGCTCGCGTCGGCACGGGCTCTGAAGCCTGTCGCGATCGTCCTCGACGTCGGGCTGCCGGAGATGGACGGCACGGAGGTCTGCCGCCGTCTGCGGGGGGACGACGACTGGGTGCCGGTCCTGTTCTGTACCGCTCGGGACGACGAGATCGACCGCGTCCTCGGTCTCGAGCTCGGGGCGGACGACTACATCACCAAGCCGTTCTCGCCGCGCGAGGTGGTGGCCCGGGTGAAGTCCGTCCTGCGCCGGGCCGACGGCCCGCCCTCGACGCCGGCCCCGCTCACCCTGGGCCGCGTCCGCGTCGACCGCGTGACGCACCGCGTGATCGTCGACGAGTCCGAGGTCGAGCTCACGGCCACGGAGTTCGACCTGCTCGTGCACCTCATGCGCGCACCCGGGCGGGTCTTTACCCGCGAGCAGCTGCTCAGCGAGGTGTGGGGCTACGCCGCCGTCGTCGGGACCCGGACGGTGGATGTCCACGTGGCCCAGGTGCGCGGGAAGCTCGGTGACGCGAGCCCGATCCGCACGGTCCGCGGGGTGGGCTACAGCGCCGATGACCGGCCCGTGCCGTGACCACGGCCGGGGTCCTCGACCCCCCGCTGGCCGCCGCGGGGCCGCCGCGCCGGCGGACCACGCTGACCGCCCAGTTCGCCATGGTCGCAGCCCTTGTCGCGGTGATCGCGGTCGTCGTGACCGGCCTGGTGTCCTACCCGCTGGTGGCCAACGCGACCGAGGCCCAGGCACGGCGTCAGCTCGCCGCGCAGGCCGATCTCGTCAGCGACGTCCTGGCCCGCGCCGAGAGCGGCCAGGGTGCCGCCGGCCTGGTCCGCATGCGCGCCCTGCTGGCCGCGGAGGGGATCACCGCGCAGGTCGTGCGCGCCCGCGGCCCGCAGCCGCCGGTGACCGCGGCCGACCTCGCAGCGACGCGGGCCGGGGCCAGCGTGAGCGACGTGCGGGCCACGACGTCGGGGACCGTGTTCGTCGAGGGCCGCTCGGTGTCGGCCGACACCTCGGTGTTCCTGGTCCAGGACGCCTCCGTCGCGCGCTCGCAGACCGGCCTCGAGCTGCGCCGGCTCGCCCTCGCGCTGCTCGTGGGGCTGGTGGTGGCGGTCGTCGTCGGCGTCCTCGCCGCGCGCCGCATCGTCCGGCCGCTGCGCCACGCCGCCGACGCCGCCGAGCGGCTCGCGACCGGCGCCCGCGACGTCGCTCTCGTCCCGGAGGGCCCGGCCGAGGTGGCCACTGTGTCGGAGTCGCTCAACCGGCTGTCGACGGCGCTGGCCACCAGCGAGGGCCGTCAGCGCGACTTCCTGCTCTCGGTCTCCCACGAGCTGCGCACACCGCTCACGGGCATCACCGGCTACGCCGAGGCCCTCGCCGACGGAGTGGTCGCCGAGGGCGACGTCGCCGCGACGGGTGCGACCGTTCTCGCGGAGTCGCACCGGCTCGAGCGCCTCGTCGCCGACCTGCTCGACCTCTCGCGCCTCGGTGCCGCCGACGTGCGGCTCTCGGTGACCGACGTCGACCTCTCCGCGCTCGGTGCCGATGCCGGGCAGGTGTGGCGGGCCCGCTGCGAGCGCGACGGTGTGCTCTTCGTGCTCGAGGTCCCGACGACACCGCTCGTCGTACGGACCGACCCGCTGCGCGTGCGCCAGATCGTCGACAACCTCGCGGAGAACGCCCTGCGCGTCACCCCGGTCGGGCGCCCGCTCGTCCTCGCCGTGCGCGCGGAGTCGTGGGGTGCCACGGTCGAGGTCCGCGACGGCGGGCCGGGGCTCACGCCGGACGACGTGGCGGTGGCCTTCGAGCCCGCCGCGCTGCACGAGCGCTACCGCGGCGTCCGACAGGTCGGCACCGGGGTGGGGCTGGCGCTCGTCGGGCGCCTCGCGACGCGTCTCGGCGGACGCGCCTACGCGGGCTCCGCGCCCGAGGGCGGCGCCCGCTTCGGGGTGGCCCTGCCCCGCGAGACGGGTCCTGTGGGGCGTAGGGCCTGCTGACACCCCCGCGCGATCAGTCTCGGCGTGGGGGTGGGGCGCTTAGGCTCCTGCCATGACCTCGCGGGCCCGTCGGCTGCGGGCGCCGCTCGCCGTCGGTGCGGGCGTCGTCCTGGCGAGCCTCTACGTGGGGCTCGTCGACCCCAACCTGCCGGGCCACTACCCGCTCTGCCCGACCAAGGCGCTCACCGGCCTCGACTGCCCCGGGTGCGGTGGGCTGCGCGCCACCCACGCGCTGCTGCACGGTGACGTCCGCGGCGCCCTGGACCACAACGCCTTCGTCGTCCTGGTCGTGCTGCCCCTCGCGGTGTTCCTCTGGCTGCGCTGGGTCTGGCGCGAGTGGAAGGGTCCGCAGCCCGACCCCGACGGCGGCCCGGACCTCCCCGTCGAGGTGGGCGTCCCGTCGCCTGCGCTGCTGTGGTCGCTCGTGGCGGTCGCGGCGGCCTTCACCGTCGTGCGCAACGTCGGAGGAGTCCCGGCCCTCGCCTGGCTCGGCTCGACGACGAGCTGAGCGCGGACACTGCCGAGCCAGACCCGCGGGCGTCGGTCGGCGTACGCCCGGCTAACCTGACGGGATGACGGTCCTCGACGACATCCTGGACGGCGTCCGCGCCGACCTCGCCGAGCGTCAGGCCCGGACCAGCCTCGACCGGCTCAAGGAGCTGGCGGCAGCGCGACCCCCCGCACTCGACGCCGAGGCCGTCCTGCGCGGTGACGGCGTCAAGGTCATCGCCGAGGTGAAGCGCTCGAGCCCGAGCAAGGGTGCGCTCGCGACCATCGCCGACCCGGCCGCCCTCGCCCGCGACTACCAGGCCGGCGGCGCCCACATGATCAGCGTGCTGACCGAGGGCCGTCGCTTCGGTGGCTCCCTCGACGATCTCGCCGCGGTCCGGGCGGCGGTCGATATCCCCGTGCTGCGCAAGGACTTCATCGTCTCGAGCTACCAGCTCTGGGAGGCCCGAGCCTACGGCGCCGACGTCGCACTGCTCATCGTCGCCGCCCTCGAGCAGGAGGCCCTCGTCTCGCTCGTGGAGCGCGCCCGCAGCCTGCGCCTCACGCCGCTCGTGGAGGTGCATGACGTCGAGGAGGTCGGCCGTGCCCTCGCGGCCGGCGCCACGGTGATCGGCGTCAACGTGCGCAACCTCAAGACCCTCGAGGTCGATCGCGAGACCTTCGCGCAGGTGGTTCCGGCGATCCCGACCTCGGTCGTGCGGATCGCGGAGTCCGGCGTGCGCGGCCCGCACGACCTCATCGCCTACGCGAACGCAGGTGCGGACGCCGTCCTCGTGGGGGAGAGTCTGGTGACGGGCGGCGACCCGCGCACCGCGGTCCACGACCTCGTGACCGCCGGTGCCCACCCTGCGGTCAAGAACCCGCGCGGCTGACGGAGGCGTGAGGGCATGACCACCACCGAGAGCGGCACGTACGACGCCGCCCTGCACGGGCCCGACTCCACGGGTCACTTCGGGCCGTTCGGCGGGCGCTTCGTGCCCGAGGCGCTCACCGCGGCGCTCGACGAGCTCGACGCGGCGTTCCGAGCGGCGATCGTGGACCCGGAGTTCGTCACCGAGCTCGACCGGCTGCAACGCACGTACGTCGGCCGCCCGAGCCCGCTCACCGACGCGACGCGCTTCTCCGCCCACTGCGGCGGAGCCCGTGTCCTGCTCAAGCGCGAGGACCTCAACCACACCGGCTCCCACAAGATCAACAACGTGCTCGGCCAGGCCCTGCTGACGGTGCGCATGGGCAAGACCCGGATGCTCGCGGAGACCGGTGCCGGCCAGCACGGTGTCGCCACGGCGACCGTCGCGGCCCTGTTCGGTCTCGAGTGCACGGTCTACATGGGCGAGGAGGACACGGTCCGTCAGGCGCTCAACGTCGCGCGGATGAAGCTCCTCGGCGCCGAGGTCGTCCCGGTGACGGCGGGCAGCCGCACGCTCAAGGACGCGATCAACGAGGCCATGCGCGACTGGGTCACCAACGTCGAGCACACCCACTACCTGCTCGGCACCGTCACCGGTCCCGCCCCGTTCCCCGAGATGGTGCGCACCTTCCACCACGTCATCGGCGCCGAGGCCCGCGAGCAGGTGCGCGAACTCACCGGTGGGCTCCCGACCGCCGTCGCCGCCTGCGTCGGCGGGGGCTCCAACGCCATGGGCATCTTCGGCGCCTTCCTCGACGACCGCGAGGTCGCGCTGCACGGCTACGAGGCCGGCGGCGACGGCATCGAGACCGGGCGTCACGCCGCCCGCTTCTCGGGCGGTGCCCCCGGAGTGCTGCACGGGGCGCGCACCTACGTCCTGCAGGACGAGTGGGGCCAGACCCGGCCCTCGCACAGCATCAGCGCGGGTCTGGACTATCCCGGCGTCGGTCCGGAGCACGCCTGGCTGCACGAGATCGGCCGCGCGAGCTACGACCCGGTCAACGACAGCGAGGCGATGGAGGCCTTCGGGCTGCTCTGCCGCACCGAGGGCATCATCCCCGCCATCGAGAGCGCGCACGCGCTCGCCGGCGCCATGCGGCTGGGACGTGAGCTCGGCCCCGACGCCGTGATCCTGGTGAACCTCTCGGGTCGCGGCGACAAGGACGTCGAGACGGCGAGCCGCTGGTTCGGGCTGCTCGACGGCGAGCGGATGCCCGAGGGCCGGCGGTGAGCCGCCTGCACGAGGCCTTCGCCGCGGCGACGGCCGACGGCCGGGCGCTGCTCATCGGCTACCTGCCGGCCGGGTTCCCGGCGCGCGGAGACGACGTCTCCGTGATCGAGGCGATGGTCGAGAACGGCGTCGATGCGATCGAGGTCGGCCTGCCCTACACCGACCCGCTGATGGACGGCCCGACGATCCAGGAGGCGGTGCAGCGCGCGCTCGACTCCGGCACGCACACCGACGACGTGCTGCGCACCGTCGAGGCGGTGGCCCGCACCGGCGCGCCCACCCTCGTCATGTCCTACTGGAACCCGGTCGAGCGCTACGGAGTCGAGCGGTTCGCGACCGACCTGGCGGCGGCCGGAGGCGTCGGCGTCATCACGCCGGATCTCACGCCCGAGGAGTCCGGTCCCTGGGTCGCGGCGACGGACTCCGCCGGCATCGACCGGGTCTTCCTGGTCGCCCCGTCGTCCACCGACGCACGGATCGCGACCGTCGCGGCCGCCTCGAGCGGCTTCGTCTACGCCGCGTCCACCATGGGCGTCACCGGCGCCCGCAGGAGCGTCGGCGACGCCGCGCGCTCGCTGGTCGGGCGCACCCGGGCGCGCACGACGCTCCCGGTCGCGGTCGGGGTGGGGGTCTCCACCGGCGCCCAGGCGGCCGAGGTGGCGGCGTACGCCGACGGAGTGATCGTCGGCTCCGCGTTCGTTCGGGCGGTCCTCGACGCCGCGACGCCGGCCGAGGGCATGGCCGCCGTCGGGGCGCTGGCCGCGGAGCTCGCGACGGGCGTCCGCGGGGGCTGACGGCGCCATCCGTGCCGGTCTCGAACCTGGCGGCCTCCACGGGAACTCGCGCCGACGTCCGGTCGTCGGACACGCGGGGCCGTACCTGGTCACCGGCACGCCACCGACGTGAGGGATGATCCACCCGTGAGCAGCGACACCCGTGCGTGGATCGGCACCGCCGTCCGGCTGGTGCTCGCCGGCATCCTCTTCTGGTCCGGTCTGGCCAAGCTGCTGGAGTCCAACGACGCGCGGCGCGAGGCGATCCTCGCCTACCGCGTCTTCCCCCCGTCCTGGGTCGACTTCCTCGGGTGGGCCCTGCCCGCTTTCGAGGTCGGTCTCGCGGCGCTCCTGCTGCTGGGGCTGTTCACCCGTGTCGCTGCGATCGGAACCGCCCTGCTCATGCTCGGCTTCATCGTCGGCATCTCCAGCGTGTGGATCCGCGGCTACTCCATCGACTGCGGCTGCTTCGGCGGGGGCGGCAACGTGGGCGAGGAGGGGAAGGCCTGGCGCTACACCTCCGAGCTGCTGCGCGACTTCCTCTTCATGGGGATGGCCGTGTGGCTCGTCGCCTGGCCCACGACCAAGCTCGCCCTCGACCGCGAGCCCCTGACCTTCGACGACGACGACTACGACGACACCACCGACGAGAACGAGCCGCTCGAGGAGCAGTCCCGATGAGCAACACCCCCAAGGACAGCAAGCGCAGCACCAAGGAGAAGGCCGCCGCCGCGCGCGCCGCCGCCGAGGCGGAGCAGAAGCGGCGCGACCGGCGCATCCGGATCATCGGTGGCGCGGCGATCCTGGTGGCCGTGGCCCTCATCGTCGGCCTCGGCATCTACGGCTCCAGGCAGAACAGCGCCGCGTCGGGCTCCACGGGAACCGTCGCCGACGCCAAGGTGCCGTCGGGTGTGAACGCCAACACGGACGCGAACGCGTGGGGCGTGCCGTACAACAGCGTCTCGGGCAAGCCGACCCTGGCGATCTGGGAGGACTTCCAGTGCCCCAGCTGCGCCCAGTTCGAGAAGTCCTTCGGCGCCTCGGTGACCAAGCTTGCCGACGACGGCAAGGTCAACCTCGTGTGGCGTCCCACGACGTTCCTCGACTCGCGGTTCGCGGCGACGAGCCCGAACCCGAACTCCTCGCTGCGGGCCGCGATGGCCTGGGGCTGCGCCATCGACGCCGGGAAGAAGAAGGAGTTCCACTCGACCGTCTTCGCCAACCAGCCGGCGACCGAGGGTGACGGCTACAGCGACGCCCAGCTCACCTCGTTCGCGCAGACGGCGGGCATCACCGGGAGCGCGCTGACGACCTTCCAGGCGTGCGTGACGGCGAAGACGTACAACCAGTGGGTGACCAACTCCGCGCAGGCGTTCACCGACTCCGGCGTCCCCGGCACCCCGACCGCGTATCTGAACGGCACCGAGGTCCCCTCGGCCACGCTCCAGGACATGGCGGCGCTCGAGAAGCTCATCGCGTCGACGCCCGCGTCGTGACGTGAGCGACCTCCTCGCGTCGATCCCGAGCCCCTCGCAGGGCGTCTGGAACATCGGGCCGTTCCCGATCCGGGCGTACGCCCTGTGCATCCTCGCGGGGATCTTCGTCGCGGTCTGGATCGGCGGCCGCCGCTGGGTCGCGCGCGGCGGCGCACCCGGGACCGTCGCCGACGTCGCCGTGTGGGCGGTGCCGCTGGGGATCGTCGGGGGCCGCCTCTACCACGTCGTCACCGACTGGCAGCTGTACTTCGGTGCCACCGGCAGCGGCTGGCTCAACGCGCTGAAGATCTGGGACGGCGGCCTCGGGATCTGGGGCGCGGTCCTCCTCGGCGGAGTCGGGGCCTGGATCGGCGTCCGCCGCAAGGGCATCCCGCTGCCCCCGTTCGCGGACGCCATCGCGCCCGGCATCGCGGTCGCTCAGGCGATGGGCCGCTTCGGGAACTGGTTCAACCAGGAGCTGTTCGGCCGACCGACGGACCTCCCGTGGGGTCTCGAGATCGACCCGGCGCACCGTCCCGTGGGCTACGAGCAGTTCGCGACGTACCACCCGACCTTCCTCTACGAGGCACTGTGGTGCCTGGCCGTCGCCGGCATCGTGGTGTGGGCGGATCGCCGGTTCACGATGGGGCACGCCCGGGTCTTCGCGCTCTACGTCGGCCTCTACGCCGTCGGCCGCGGGTTCATCGAGAGCTTGCGCATCGACGAGGCGCACCACTTCTTCGGGATCCGGCTCAACGTCTTCACCGCGGTCGTCGTGGCGCTCGGGGCCCTGGTCTACCTGGTCGTGAGCGCCCGGCTGCGACCCGGTCGCGAGGAGCCGGAGCTGCTCGACCCGCACCGCGTCGTGGCGACCGGCGCAGCCGCCGACCCGACGGCCGAAGACCTCGGGACCGAGCCGGACCCGGAGGCCGTGGGCGACGCCGTCGCGGCGGACGTCGGTGACGCCGACTCCGGGCGTGGCGATAGCGTCGTCCCGTGAGCGGATTCATCCCCCCGGCGGACCACCACCGCGACGTCACCGGCGGATGGCTGCGGCCAGCCGTGTTCGGGGCCATGGACGGTCTCGTGTCGAACTTCGCCCTGATGGCGGGTGTGGCGGGTGGCACCGCGGCCACGGGCGGGGGCCGCGCCGCCGTCGTGCTGGCCGGCCTGGCCGGTCTCGCCGCGGGGGCCTTCTCGATGGCGGCGGGGGAGTACACCTCCGTCGCCTCGCAGTCCGAGCTCGCCGAGCAGGAGTTCGAGAACGAGCGGATCGAGCTGTCCCGCAACGCCGAGGGCGAGGCCAAGGAGCTGGCGCAGATCTGGGTGCGTCGCGGCGTCGACCTCGAGCTCGCCGAGGAGGTGGCGCGCCAGCTCGGGCGCAATCCCGAGGCGGCGCTCGAGGTGCACGCGCGCGAGGAGATCGGGCTGGCGCCCGGAGAGCTGCCCAACCCCTGGGTGGCCGCGGGGTCGTCGTTCCTGGCGTTCGCGCTCGGCGCCCTCGTGCCGCTCCTGCCCTACATGTTCGGTGCGCAGACCCTGGTGATCAGCGCCGTCCTGTCGGTCATCGGGCTGTTCGGGGCCGGCGTGCTCGTCTCGCGGGTCACGGCACGCACCTGGTGGTTCTCCGGGACCCGGCAGCTCGTCGTGGGGGTGCTCGCCGCCCTCGTGACCTTCGGCGTCGGCCACCTCGTCGGGGCGTCGCTCGGCTGAGGCCGTAGGGGCGGCGTCACGGTGTCCGCGCCGGGCGCTACCCGCGTGCCCGCCGGGGAGGGGGTGGGCTACGCTGCCGCGAGCAGTGCGGCCAACGTCGTCCCCTGCTCGACCCCGCCGGACATCGCGTGCCGGACCAGGCGAGCACTTCGGGAGTGACCAGATGCGGTCGGCCATCCCCGCCCCCCAGGGCCTGTACGACCCCGAGCACGAGAAGGACGCCTGCGGCGTCGCCTTCGTCGCGCAGCTGTCCGGCGAGAAGTCGCACGACGTCGTGCGCCACGCGATCACGGCCCTCGAGAACCTCGAGCACCGCGGTGCCTCCGGCTCCGAGCCGGACTCCGGCGACGGCGCCGGCATCCTCACCCAGGTCCCCGACGACTTCCTGCGCGCCGTGCTCGCCGGGCAGGGCGTCGAGCTGCCGCCGCGCCGCTCCTACGCCGTCGGCATCGCGTTCCTGCCCACCGACGACGAGGGGCTCGCCTCCGCGGTCAAGACGATCGAGGCCATCGCGGCCGACGAGGGTCTCGAGGTGATCGCGTGGCGCGACCTCCCGATCGACACGACCGGGGTCGGCGCGACCGCGCTGTCGGTCATGCCCCGGATGAAGCAGGTGTTCGTCCACTCCGCGGGCCAGCGCGTGATGGGCATGGCGCTCGAGCGAATGGCGTTCTGCCTGCGCAAGCGTGCGGAGCACGAGGCCGACGTCTACTTCGCGTCCCTCTCGGTGCGCACGATCGTCTACAAGGGCATGCTCACGACCGGGCAGGTCTCGACCTTCTTCACCGACCTCTCCGACCGGCGCTACGTCTCCGCCCTCGCGCTCGTGCACTCGCGGTTCTCCACCAACACGTTCCCGTCGTGGCCGCTGGCGCACCCCTACCGGCTGATCGCGCACAACGGTGAGATCAACACGGTCAAGGGCAACCGCAACTGGATGGCCGCCCGGGAGGCCCAGATCCAGAGCGACCTGATCCCCGGCGACATCTCCCGCCTGTTCCCGGTGTGCACGCCCGGCGCCAGCGACTCCGCATCCTTCGACGAGGTGCTCGAGCTGCTGCACCTCGGCGGCCGCAGCCTGCCGCACTCGGTGCTCATGATGATCCCCGAGGCGTGGCAGAACCACACCGAGATGGACCCGGCCCGACGCGCGTTCTACGAGTTCCACGCCACCCTCACCGAGCCGTGGGACGGCCCGGCCGACGTCGCGTTCACCGACGGCACCGTCATCGGTGCCGTGCTCGACCGCAACGGCCTGCGTCCCGGGCGCTACTGGGTCACCGACGACGGCCTGGTCGTCCTGGCGTCCGAGGTGGGAGTCCTGGACATCGCGCCGGAGCGGGTGGTGCGCAAGGGCCGTCTGCAGCCGGGTCGCATGTTCCTCGTCGACACCGAGCAGCACCGCATCGTGTCCGACGACGAGATCAAGTCCGAGCTCGCCGCGGAGGCGCCGTACGACGAGTGGCTGCACGCCGGCGTGATGCACCTCGACGCGCTCCCCGAGCGCGAGCACATCGTCTACACGCACGAGAGCGTCCTGCGCCGCCAGCTGACCTTCGGCTACACCGAGGAGGAGCTGCGGATCCTCGTCGCGCCCATGGCCCGGACGGGGGCCGAGGGCATCGGCTCGATGGGCACGGACACGCCGATCGCCGTGCTCTCGGACCGTCCGCGCCTGCTCTTCGACTACTTCGCGCAGCTGTTCGCGCAGGTGACCAACCCGCCGCTCGACGCGATCCGCGAGGAGCTCGTGACCTCGCTGTCGAGCCACATCGGGCCCGAGGTCAACCTGCTCACCGCGAGCCCGTCGCACTGTCGCCAGCTCGTGCTGCCGTTCCCGGTGATCGACAACGACGAGCTCGCGAAGATCTTCAAGATCAACGCCGACGGCGACCTGCCCGGCTTCGCCTCCGCCAAGGTGTCCGGCCTCTACCGCGTCGACGGCGGGGGAGCCGCGCTCGAGGCGCGCCTCGACGAGATCTGCGCCGAGGTGTCGGAGCTGATCGGCCACGGGAAGCGCTTCGTGGTGCTGTCCGACCGCGACAGCGACGCCGACCTCGCGCCGATCCCCTCGCTGCTGCTGACCGCCGCGGTGCACCACCACCTCGTGCGCCACAAGGAGCGCACGAAGGTCGGGCTCATCGTCGAGGCCGGCGACGTCCGCGAGGTGCACCACGTCGCGCTGCTCATCGGCTACGGCGCCGCCGCGGTGAACCCCTACCTCGCGATGGAGTCGGTCGAGGACCTCGTCCGGCTGGGCGTGGTCACCGACATCGCTCCCGAGAAGGCCGTGCGCAACCTGGTGAAGGCGCTCGGCAAGGGCGTCCTGAAGGTCATGAGCAAGATGGGGATCTCGACCGTGGCGTCCTACCGCGGCGCGCAGGTCTTCGAGGCGATCGGCCTCTCGCACGACGTCGTCGACCGGTGGTTCACAGGGACGACGTCCAAGCTCGGGGGCGTCGGCGTCGACGTGATCGCGGAGGAGACGGCCCGCCGCCACGCCATCGCCTACCCGACGACCGGCATCTCGCCCGCGCACCGTCGCCTCAACGTCGGCGGCGAGTACCAGTGGCGACGTGAGGGCGAGCCGCACCTGTTCGACCCCGAGACGGTGTTCCGGCTCCAGCACGCGACCCGCGAGGGCCGCTACGACGTCTTCAAGCAGTACACCTCGCGCGTCGACGAGCAGTCCGAGCGGCTGATGACGCTGCGCGGGCTGTTCCGGCTGCGTGAGGGGGACCGTGCGCCGGTGCCGCTCGAGGAGGTCGAGCCGGTCGAGGAGATCGTGAAGCGCTTCTCCACCGGGGCCATGTCCTACGGGTCGATCTCGGGGGAGGCCCACGAGACCCTCGCGATCGCCATGAACCGCATCGGTGCCAAGTCCAACACCGGCGAGGGCGGCGAGGACCCCGAGCGCTTCGAGCCGCTGCCCAACGGCGACTCCAGGCGATCGGCCATCAAGCAGGTCGCCTCCGGTCGATTCGGGGTGACGAGCCACTACCTCGTCAACGCCGACGACCTGCAGATCAAGATGGCGCAGGGGGCCAAGCCCGGCGAGGGCGGTCAGCTGCCGGCGCACAAGGTCTACCCGTGGATCGCCAGGACGCGTCACTCGACGCCGGGTGTCGGGCTCATCTCGCCGCCGCCACACCACGACATCTACTCGATCGAGGACCTCGCCCAGCTCATCCACGACCTGAAGAACTCCAACCCGCGCGCCCGCGTGCACGTGAAGCTGGTCTCGGAGGTCGGTGTCGGCACGGTCGCCGCGGGCGTGGCCAAGGCGCACGCCGACGTCATCCTGGTGTCAGGTCACGACGGCGGCACCGGTGCCTCGCCGCTGACCTCGCTGAAGCACGCGGGAGGACCGTGGGAGCTCGGCCTCGCCGAGACCCAGCAGACCCTGCTGCTCAACGGTCTGCGCGATCGTGTCGTCGTGCAGACCGACGGCCAGCTCAAGACCGGGCGCGACGTCGTCGTCGCGGCCCTGCTCGGGGCCGAGGAGTTCGGCTTCGCGACGGCCCCCCTCGTGGTGATGGGCTGCGTCATGATGCGGGTCTGCCACCTCGACACCTGCCCGGTGGGCGTGGCGACGCAGAACCCCGTCCTGCGCGAACGTTTCGCCGGCAAGGCGGAGTTCGTGGAGAACTTCTTCACGTTCCTCGCCGAGGAGGTCCGCGAGCACCTCGCGGCTCTCGGCTTCCGCTCGATCGCGGACGCGATCGGGCACGCCGAGCTCATCGACACGACCGCGGCCGAGGCGCACTGGAAGGCCGCGGGTCTCGACCTCGCGCCGATCCTCTACGTGCCCGAGCTGCCCGAGGGCACGGCGCTGCGCAACACCACGGTGCAGGACCACGGGCTCGACAAGGCGCTCGACAACGAGCTCATCGCGCTCGCCGCCGAAGCCCTCGAGCGCGGCGAGCCGGTGCGGGCGAGCATCCGCATCCGCAACGTGAACCGCACCGTCGGCACGATGCTCGGGTCCGAGGTCAGCCGGCGCTACGGTGCTGACGGCCTGCCGGACGGCACCATCGACATCACCTTCACCGGCTCGGCGGGACAGTCCTTCGGCGCGTTCCTGCCCAGAGGCGTGACGCTGCGGCTCGAGGGCGACAGCAACGACTACGTCGGCAAGGGGCTCTCGGGCGGTCGCGTCATCGTGCGCCCGGACCGGTCGGCGAGCTTCCCGGCCGAGGAGAACGTGATCGCCGGCAACGTCATCGCCTACGGTGCGACCTCCGGGGAGATCTTCGTGCGCGGCGTCGTCGGTGAGCGGTTCTGCGTGCGCAACTCCGGCGCGACCGCCGTGGTCGAGGGCGTGGGTGACCACGGCTGCGAGTACATGACCGGTGGCTACGCCCTGGTGCTCGGCCCGACCGGGCGCAACTTCGCAGCCGGGATGTCCGGGGGTGTCGCCTACCTGCTCGACGCCGCGGTCGGACGGGTCAACACCGAGATGGTCGACCTGCTGGCCCTCGACGACGACGACCTGGCGTTCGTCCGCTCCCTCCTCGTGCGGCACCAGGAGGAGACCGGCTCCGCGGTGGCGGAGGCCCTGCTGACCGACGGCGACCTCGGGAGCCGGATCACCAAGGTCATGCCCCGCGACTACGCGCGCGTGCTCGCGGCCATGGCCGCGGCCGAGCGCGAGGGCCGCGACGTCCAGCTCGCAGTGATGGAGGCGACCCATGGCTGACCCGAAGGGCTTCCTGACCACCGGCCGCGAGACGCCGGCGCGTCGACCCGTCGACGTCCGGATCCGCGACTGGCGCGAGGTCTACGAGGAGTTCCCGAAGGACCACCTCGAGAAGCAGGCCGGTCGCTGCATGGACTGCGGCATCCCGTTCTGCCACAACGGCTGCCCGCTCGGGAACCTCATCCCCGAGTGGAACGACCTCGTGTGGCGCCACGACTGGCGCTCGGCGAGCGAGCGGTTGCATGCCACGAACAACTTCCCGGAGTTCACCGGGCGGCTGTGCCCGGCTCCTTGCGAGACGGCCTGCGTGCTCGGGATCAACCAGGACCCGGTCACCATCAAGCAGGTCGAGGTCGAGATCGTCGACCGCGCCTGGGACGAGGGCTGGGTCACCCCCCAGCCGGCGCCGCGCCAGTCCGGCAAGACCGTCGCCGTCATCGGGTCAGGCCCCGCCGGCCTTGCCGCCGCGCAGCAGCTCGCGCGCGCCGGACACACCGTGGCCGTCTTCGAGCGCGCCGACCGCGTGGGCGGGCTGCTGCGCTACGGCATCCCCGAGTTCAAGATGGAGAAGCGCCATCTCGACCGCCGAGTCGCCCAGATGCAGGCCGAGGGTGTGAAGTTCCGGGCGGGCGTCGACGTCGGCACCGACGTCACCGGAGCGGACCTGCGGCGACGCTACGACGCGGTCGTCGTGGCGGTCGGGGCGACCCAGTGGCGCGACCTGCCCGTCGAGGGCCGGGAGCTCGCCGGCGTCCACCAGGCGATGGAGTTCCTCCCGGGCGCCAACCGTGTCCAGCAGGGCGACCTCGAGGTCGCCCCGATCGACGTCGCGGGCAAGCACGTCGTCATCATCGGCGGCGGCGACACCGGGGCGGACTGCCTCGGTACGTCGCACCGCCAGGGTGCGGCGTCGGTGACCCAGCTCGAGATCCTCCCGCACCCGGCGCAGACCCGCCCGCACAGCCAGCCGTGGCCGACGTACCCGATGACCTACCGGGTCACGAGCGCCCACGAGGAGGGCGGGGAGCGGATCTACTCGGTCAACACCGCGCGCTTCGTCGACGACGGCTCGGGTCGGGTCCGGGCCCTCGAGATCGTCGAGGTGGAGCTCCGCGACGGCCGGTTCGAGCCGGTCCCCGGGACCGAGCGCGAGCTGCCGGCCGACTTCGTGTTCCTGGCGATGGGCTTCACCGGGCCGGAGCGGGGCCCGCTGCTCGAGCAGCTCGAGGTCGAGCTCGACGAGCGCGGCAACGTGCGCCGCGACCGCGACTTCATGTCCAGCGTCGACGGCGTGTTCGTGGCCGGTGACGCGGGGCGCGGCCAGTCGCTCATCGTGTGGGCCATCGCCGAGGGCCGGTCGGCCGCGGCGGGGGTCGACCGGTGGCTGTCGGGCAGCACGACGCTGCCCGCGCCGATCGCCCCGACCGCCCGACCCCTCGTAGTCTGACGGTCGGGCCGCAGGGGCGGCCCGACCGTGTGACCCTCACCACCCGCCTGCAAACGTTTTCAGATAAGGTCACCCTGTGCGCCGCGCCAAGATCGTCTGCACCCTCGGCCCTGCTGTCGCCAGTCAGGAGGGGATCGCCTCGCTCATCGAGGCGGGTATGGACGTCGCCCGGATGAACCTCTCGCACGGGGCGTACGCCGACCACGAGCGGATCTACGAGTGGGTCCGCACCGCGGCCGACGCCGCCGGTCGCGGTGTCGGCATCATGGTCGACCTGCAGGGGCCGAAGATCCGGCTCGGCCGGTTCTCCGGCGGACCGGTCGTCCTCGACCCGGGTGCCACGTTCAGCATCACGATCGACGACGTCGACGGCAACGTCGACATCTGCTCGACGACGTACAAGGGACTGCCCGGTGACGTCAGCCCCGGCGACGCGATCCTCATCGACGACGGCAAGGTCGCACTCGAGGCGGTCGAGGTCAGCGAGACCACCGTCGTGACCCGGGTGGTCGAGGGCGGGCGGATCAGCGACAACAAGGGGATCAACCTCCCGGGTGTCGCGGTGAGCGTCCCGGCGATGTCCGAGAAGGACGTCGCCGACCTGCGCTGGGCTCTGCGGCTCGGCGTCGACATGATCGCCCTGTCCTTCGTGCGCCGGGCCGACGACCTGCTCGACGTCGTGCGCATCATGGACGACGAGGGCGTGCGGCTCCCCGTGCTCGCGAAGATCGAGAAGCCCCAGGCGGTCGACAACCTCGAGTCCATCGTCGACGCGTTCGACGGGATCATGGTCGCCCGCGGCGACCTGGGCGTGGAGCTGCCGCTCGAGCAGGTGCCGCTGGTCCAGAAGCGCGCGGTCACCCTCGCGCGCCGACGCGCCAAGCCCGTCATCGTCGCCACCCAGATGCTCGACTCCATGGTGTCGATGACCCGCCCCACCCGAGCGGAGGCGAGCGACGTCGCCAACGCCGTGCTCGACGGCGCCGACGCCCTCATGCTCTCCGGCGAGACCTCCGTGGGAGCCCACCCCGCGCACGTCGTCCGCACCATGTCGCGGATCATCGAGCAGGTCGAGGGCGAGGCGCTCGACCAGCTCCCGCAGATCGTCGACCGCAACGACTCGACCTCGCGCTCCATCACCCGTGCCGCGGTCAACGTGGGCATGGACGTCGGAGCGCGCGCGGTCATCGCCTTCACGGAGACCGGTCGTTCCGCGCGCCTCGTCGCCCGCTACCGCCCCGACCTCGAGCTGCTCGCGTTCACGCCCAACTCGCGGGTGCGCAGCCAGCTCGCGCTGTGCTGGGGCGTCGAGACGTTCCTCGTCCCGAAGGTGGCCAGCACCGACGAGATGGTGCGACTCGTCGACGGCCGCCTGCAGGAGATCGGTCGCGTCTCGGTCGGCGAGCTCATCGTCGTGATCGCCGGCGTACCCCCGGGCGTCCCGGGCACCACCAACGGCATGCGCATCCACCGCGTTGGTACGTCGGTCGCGAGCGGGATCTGAGCTACGTGTGCGAGAGGTGTGTCCCTCTGCTCAATCCAGGGCCCGGCGCGCCTCGGGGTTGAGGACGCCCCAGGCGATGAGCTGGTCGGCGAGCTGGCTGGGGGCCTCGTCGTAGATCACCGCGAGGGTGCGCAGGTCGTCCTGGCGGATGGACAGCACGCGGCCGTTGTAGTCGCCGCGCTGGGCCTGGATGGCGGCGGCGTAGCGGGCCAGCGGGCCGGCCTTCTCGGCCGGCACCTGGCCGAGCCGCTCGAGGTCGAGGATGAGGCGCTGCGGCGGCTCGGCGGCGGCCGAGGGGGA